>ERZ1066119.50-NODE-50-length-91802-cov-14.159493_pt1 | contig 91802 bp, 92 predicted proteins | sample MGYA00382766_ERZ1066119 | MGnify/ENA primary metagenome ERZ1066119 (study PRJEB33369, sample SAMEA5778349) | biofilm metagenome | biome: Industrial cooling water; feature: Water cooling tower basin; material: Biofilm | place: United Arab Emirates | collected...
TGCAGCGCGCCGGCGAGAATGCGGCGAGAGTCTGCGATTACCTCAAATCGCACCCTAAGGTCGTGGGGCTCGGTTACCTCGGCATGATCGAGGACTCGCGCCAGCAGGACATCTACAACCGCCACTGCAAGGGTGCCGGCAGCACATTCTCGCTCTTGCTCAAGGGTGGAGAGGCAGAATGCTTCCGCTTCCTCGACGCGCTCAGGATTGCGAAGCTTGCAGTCAGCCTCGGCGGCACCGAAACGCTGGCCAGCCACCCGGCGAGCATGACGCACCTCTCGGTTCCCGACGGCCGCAAGGCGGAGCTCGGCATTACCGACAACCTGGTCCGCATCAGCGTGGGCATTGAGGACGCCGACGACCTCATCGCCGATTTTGAACAGGCGCTGGCGGCAGTTTGATGGATCTCCGCCCAGGCCGCAGGGACCGGGCGGTAATCTCGGTTCCGCGAACCGCCAAAGTCGCACCGCCCCTCGTCGGAGACGATGGTGGGCAGCGCGAACCCCTGCAACTCGTCCCCGCGCTGATCCTGGCGGTACCGATGATTATTGCTTTCGGCTTCTGGGGGTTGGACCGGGGCGGGATGGCAGATTGGGCGGTGTCACGGGCTGGTCTCGCGGCCGGTGACTATCAGCTGGTCGCCTTGCACATGTTCGCACATGGCGGGCTAGTCCACCTGGCTTTCAACGTGGTTGCCCTATTCGCGCTCGGCCCCGCGGTGATGCAGAGGCTGGGGCGGCTTTCCCTGCGGAGCTTCGCGGCTTTTCTGGTTCTCTTCCTGCTGAGCGGTGTTGCGGGTTTGGGGGCCTGGCTTGCCTTCCCACACGACGTGCCCATGCTTGGGGCGTCGGGTGCCATCTTCGGCTTTCTCGGCTTCATCCTGCGCCAGCCCGATCCCGACAAAGCTCCGATCGCACTATTCAGCCGCGAGATGACGCAAGCTTTCGTGGTCTTGCTCAAGCTGCACTTGCCGCTGCTCGCGATTTTCGCGATCCCTTTGCTGCTCGGCGCTGGATATTTCGGCCTTGCGTGGGAAGCGCATCTGGGCGGCTTTGTCGCGGGGCTGCTGACGCATGGCGTGGTAATGCGGCTGGCTGGCTGCGACGTGACGCGCGGCGAAGCCTAACCCTTCCAGCTCTTGCGCTCTTCGGCCGCCTTGAGAACTTCATAGGAGAGCGTGATCGCATGGAAGGCTCGCGCCGCCACCTCGTCGCCGGGGCGGACGTCAGGATGCACTTCCTTGGCCTTGTCGCGCCAGGCTTTTTTGACCGCAGGGAAATCGGCATCGGCTTCTAGGCCCAGGACCTCCAGCGCGCGCATCTCATCGGCGCTGCGGCTGCCGTCGCCGCTCGACGCCCAGCCATAATGCTGCGCCTCGGCATAGCCGGCATTCTCGGTCTGCTCGGACTTGGTGCGCGCGGCGCGCTCGGCTTTGTCTAGCCCTTCGAAGTAATCCCACTTCTGGTTATATTCAGCGGCGTGCGCCTGGCAGAAATACCACCGATCGCGAATGTTTGGCGCTTTGGGCGCCGGACAGTTACCGGGCGCGTCGCAGCCATGACGATCGCATAGCCGGACGGTCGTCGCTTCGCGCGCGCCCTCATAACCCCGCCAGCGAGGGAAACCCCAATCGGTCGAGCGGCCGGGTTTAGCCATGGGCAAATGTCATTGGTCGAGCGCGCATCTCATTCAATCTAGGCGTGCTGGCGGCCGGTGCATAGGGCGCTAACCGGTTTCAAAACGAAATGTTGCAATGCAACGAAGCGTTCAGAAATGGCGACTAGAGGCCCGGCATGAGCAAGCAGCTGAAAATTTCCGCAACAGTTTCCGTGCTGGCTATGTCGGCGCTGGCGCTGGTTTTGAGCGTGGATCGGCCTGGCAGCAACGCGCCCGGCGCGACTGCCCATGGGTCGCTCATACGGGTGCTGCTCCGCGCGTAAACCCCTCAGCCGCCATCACCCCGGACGCGATCCGGGATGGTGAGTCATTTTCCGATAGGCGCTCGAAGACAAGCACCGGCCCGGATCAAGTCCGGGCCGACGTGGTTAGAGACCGGCGTGCGGCTCAGTTGATCACGACTGTCGCAGCGCGGCGGTTCTGAGCCCAGCTACCTTCGTCCGAGCCAAGCGCCACAGGGCGTTCCTTGCCGTAGCTCAGGGTGCGGATGCGATCGGCCGGGATGCCGAGGCTGACGAGGTAATTCTTTGCCGCATTGGCGCGCCGCTCGCCCAGTGCAAGGTTGTATTCACGCGTGCCGCGCTCGTCGGCATGGCCCTCGATGGTGAAGGTGATGTTCGGATATTGCGAGAAATATTGGCCCTGCGCCTGCAGCTTGCCGGCATCCTCGCTGTCGATGTCAAACTGATCGGTATCGAAGTAGACGATTGTATTGCTGGCTCCCACAGTGGTCGCGAAATGCTCCTGAGTGCCCGGGCCGCTGGCGGGGGTTGCGCTCTGGTCGATGCCGGCTGCGGGCGTTTCCTGCGGCGCGGGAGGCAACTGCTCCGGCGCCTTTTTCGAACAGGCGCCGAGCGCCAGCGTGCCGGCGGCAACCATGAGGGTAAGCTTGCTTGTCGACATCGGATGCTCCTTTGGCGATGGGATGAGATGGGATGGGATGGGATGCTAGCCTAACGGCTCAAGGCAGGATCGGACCCCACGCCGGGTCCGAAGCCCCGACAGGAGTATTCAAGCGGCGCTCGTTCCGGCCGGTGAGGTCCACCTGCCACAATTGCGCCTCGCCACGTGCGCCGCGGCTCGAGCGAAAAAACTGGATGATGCGGCCATTGGGCGCCCAGGTCGGCGCCTCGTCCTGCCAGCCGCGCGTCAGCACGCGCACGTTCTGGCCGGTGGGGCTCATCACCGCGATGTTGAAATCGCCCGCGATCCGCGTGAAGGCGATCTGATCGCCGCGCGGGCTCCACTCGGGCGTGGCGCAGCGCCCGCCCCCGAAGCTGATGCGGCGTTGGTTGGAGCCGTCCGCGTTCATCACATAGCACTGTTGACTGCCGGAGCGGTCGCTCTCGAACACGATGCGACTGCCGTCGGGGCTGTAGGAGCCGCCGATATCGATGCCGGGCCCACTCGTCAGCCGAGTGCTCTCGCCCCCTGTGGCAGGGACCCGGTAGATGTCAGTGTTACCCGCCACTGCCATCGAATAGAGGAGGTAGCGACCGTCCGGGCTCCAGCGCGGCGCGAAGGTCGGGTTGTGGCTCTGCGTGACGAGCGTCTGCCGCCCGGTGCCGATGTCATAGACGTAGATGCGCGGATTGCCGTCGACATAGCTGAGATAGCTCAACTTCTTGTAATCCGGCGAGTAGCGAGGAGTGAGCGCGGTCGCGCGTCCGCTGGTGATGAAGCGGTGATTCGCGCCATCCGAGTCCATGATGGCGAGGCGCTTGATGCGCGCGTTTTTTGGACCGGTTTCGGCGATGTAGGCGATCCGGCTGTCGAAGAACGGGCTCTCGCCAGTGAGCCGCGAAAACACGAGGTCGGCGCATTTGTGCGCCGCGCGCCGCCAGTCCCCAGGCGCGACCAGCCAGCCCTGCCGCGCGAGCTGCGTGTTGAGCTTGGTGTCGTAGAGATAGCAGCCGACGGCCAACTGCCCGTTACCCTGTGCCCGGACATAACCCTGCACCAGCATGTCGGCGCCGCGGGCACCCCAGGTTGGATAATTGGGCGCTGTAATTTCTGCATAGGCGGGGCGCGGCAACCCGTCTGGCCCGCTTGGCTTGAATAGCCCGTTGTTGCGCAGATTGTTGCTGACAATGCGCGCGAGCTCCACGCCCAGCGCACCGGTGCCACCGGCGCTGGCCGGTGTCGCCGCCTCGCGATCGGTGGCGAAGGCGGGAATGGCGATGCCCAGGTCCTCGAGACTGCCCTCGAAGCTGACCGAGCCAGAGAGTCCCTCGCCATCGTCGGTCTCAACCACGACGCCTTCCGTCGGCGGTTTCTCACCAAGGTCCTGATTAGGATTCTGGCTCTGCGCCAGCAGCGGCGCAGCAGCAAATGCGATAACGGCGGCGAGCGTCTTCTTCATTGCGAAAGCTTCCAGTCGAAATCGAGAGTTACGGTTCTCCAGGCGTCATAATAACGCTCTGGCAAGTCGAATGGGGCCGCCAGTTGCACCGCCCGGATGGCCTGCTCGCCGTGGCGCCCAGCCTGGGGGCCGTTGGTTTGGGTCACGCCACGTTGGCTGACAAGGGTCGGCGCTCCAGCAAGACTGCCATCGCGATTAAGCCGGAAGCGAACCCTGCTGACGAGTTGATCCACATCCGGCCCGCTGGGCGGCTGCCAGCGCGGCTTCACCTCACGGGTGATGGCCTGAAGAAGCGAGGCCCGCTCAGCCGCTCCGATCGCGCCAGCGGGTGCGCGGGTTTCACTAGTACGCGTGCTATCACCCATGCCGGCGAGGAAGTTGTCACCCACCCGGCTGCCCCCCGATCGTTCGGCAGGGCGCGCAGGCTGGGCCGCTCTCGACGGCGTGGCCACGGTGCGGTCTGGCTGCGGGCGGGGCCGCTCAGTCGCAGGCGCCGGTCGCGCACTCGTCACGGGCGGCTGCGGCCGCGGTTGCGGCTGCGGCTGAGCGACCGGTTCAAGCTCAGCCGCGGGTGTGTCGGAAAGAGTGGGCGCTATGGCGGCGCGGCTTTCGGGCACCGGCACCGGCGCTGCGGCTTCCAGCCCAATTTCGCCAGCCAAATTCACGGTCATACGCTGAGCCGGCTCAAGGCTTTCGCGCGTATCGCTCTCAAGCAGGAAGACGAGCACGAGCGCGAGGTGCAGTCCAAAGGCAACCGCCAGGCCGATACGTTCTTCGCGCTTGAGGCTTAGACCCACGCCCATCAACTCACCGCTATGGAGCCACGGATGAACCGCTAGTGACCAGCGAGATGCGGTTCAGTCCCGCGCGGTTCAGCTCACCCATCACCGCCATCACTCGGCCATAATCGAGCGCGCGATCGGCGCGCAGGGTGATGTCCGGCCCGGCGCCACCGCGGGGGAGCACGGCCAAGGCATCCGCGACCCCACCCGGCGCGATCGGCGTCTTGTCAATATACACGGTGCCGGCGGCATCGATGGTGATCGTGACCGATTGCCCCTCGCTGTCGATGGGATTGGCGCGGCTATCGGGCAGGTCGATCGGCACGGCGGCGGTGAGGAGGGGGGCGGTGACCATAAAGATGATCAGCAACACCAACATGACGTCCACGAAGGGGGTGACGTTTATTTCGGACATCGGGCTGCGGCGCCCTGCGCGCCGGCCGCGGCGTCCTCCAGAAGCGAGGCTCATCGCCATTTACTGCGCCTCCAACTGCCGGCTGAAGCTGGCGTGCAGTCGATCGGCAAAGCGCTGCAGCCGCCCTTCGTAACGGTTCACGGCATGGCTGAACCGGTTGTAGGCGATCACGGCTGGGATCGCTGCAAACAAGCCAATCGCGGTGGCAAACAGCGCTTCGGAGATGCCCGGCGCCACCACCGCGAGCGAGGAGTTTTCCTGCTGCCCGATCTGGAAGAAGCTGTTCATGATGCCCCACACGGTGCCGAACAACCCTACGAAGGGCGCGACGGAACCGACAGTGGCAAGGAAGTTCAACCGCTCCGCCAATTCGTCCGCTTCGTGCCCCACCTGGCTTTCCATCACCGCCGCAAGGCGCTGGCGGGTGCCCTCGCGGTCCTTGATACCGCTTTTGGTCGAATGCCGCCATTCCGCCACGCCAGCGCGCGCGACCCGGCCAGGGGGGAGTTCGCCATTGCCCTTGGCGCGGGCGAAAGCATCGAAATCCTCGGCCTGCCAGAAATCCGTTTCGTAACTCACTGTGCGGCGGCTCAATCGGCCCATCCGCAGCCAGAAAGCAACGATGATCGCCCAGGTCCAGATCGAGGCGAGCAAAAGCCCGATCATCACGATCTTCACGACGATGTCCGCCTGCAGGAACAGCTCGAGCGGGTCGAGCCGGGTGGGCATGGCAGTCGCGGCGGCAAGCAAATCGAGCGAGGTCATGCGGGCTGCATCTCTTTCATGAATGAGGCAAAAGATTGACGCCAAGCGGCGGGCTGTCGCCGTGGCCGGCCATCCGGGGAGACGAAGCCGACGCGAAGCACGACCTCCGCCAGCACCTGGCCGCCCCGCAACGCGCGCTGGGCCATCCGGCAGCTCGCCGCACCCATCTCCGTGCAGCGGGTTTCGATCAAAATGTCGTCATCCAATCGAGCCGGGCGTAAGTAGCGCAGTGAGAGCTCGCTCACTGCATAGGCGCCCTCGCCCGCTTCGGCCGCAGCTCGCTGATCGATGCCAAGGCATCGCAGCAAGTCGGAACGAGCGCGCTCGAACCAGCGGAGATAGTTGGCGTGATAGACAATTCCGGAAAGGTCCGTGTCGTCGTAATAAACGCGCACGGCATATAAATGGCGCGCGCCATCGATCACGCCGTCAGGAGGGCTTGGCTTGACCATCGCGAGCGCGCCTAGCGGAAGGGTGACTCGTCCGGCAACCCGGCAAGGCGACGAAACGAGTCGTTTGGCGGGATGAGTTGTTCGGAGCTGGACCAACGTCCACGATTTGTGGAATTGGTCAGGCCGTCCGCGCCTATTTCGCGATCATGCGCCCCAGCGGCTCGCCGCCGAAGATGTGTACGTGAAGATGCGGGACTTCCTGCCCGCCGTGCCGCCCCGTGTTGGCGAGCAGGCGATAACCGCTTTCGACAAGGCCCTTCGCCCGCGCCACCGCCCCAACCGCGCGCACGAAACCGGCGATCTCCGCATCCGAAGCGCGCGCCGAGAAATCGTCCCAGCTCACATAGCGCCCCCGCGGAATGACTAGCGTATGGACTTGCGCCTGCGGGTGAATGTCCTCGAACGCGATCGCCCATTCATCTTCGTAAACCCGCGTAGAGGGAATTTCGCCCCGCAGGATCTTCGCGAAGATATTGCTGTCGTCATAGGGCAGGGTCGGGTCGATCGGCATCAATTGCTCCGGCTTGCTTTCTCGTCGAGACCCGATGTCCCTTCACGGCGCTCCAGTTCCGCCATCACCCGTTCCAGCGGAATATCCTTCGCCGCGAGCAATACCGTCAGGTGGAACAGCAGATCGGCCGCCTCGTCGACCAGTTCGGCATCGGATCCGGAAAGAGCGGCAATGACCGTCTCGACCGCCTCCTCGCCAAGCTTGCGAGCGATCACCGGCACCCCGCGCCCCGCCAGGCTGGCGACATAGCTGGAGGCCGGATCGGCGCTCAGGCGTTCGCCAATTGTTTGCTCGAGGCGGGTCAGCGTATCCATCGCGTCATGCTCTCGCCGGCAAACCGGCCCCACGCAAGGCCGCATGCGCTTCTGCCACCGTATGCTGGCCGAAATGAAAGATCGAGGCTGCGAGGACCGCACTGGCATGGCCGCGAGTTACGCCCTCCACCAGATGCTTAAGCGTGCCCACCCCGCCGCTCGCCACCACCGGAACGCTGACCGCGTCGGCAATCGCGCGCGTCAGTTCGAGGTCGTAACCATCCTTAGTGCCGTCGGCGTCCATTGATGTGACCAGTAGTTCCCCCGCGCCCAATTCGGCGAGGCGAGCGGCGTGGGCGACCGCGTCGATGCCCGTGGCCCTGCGCCCACCATGCGTAAACACCTCCCACCCGCGCAGTTCCCCGGTTACCGCTGCGCGCGCATCGACGCTGGCGACCACGCACTGGCTGCCGAAGCGATCTGCAATCTCGGCCACCAGCTCCGGCCGGGAGACCGCGGCGCTGTTGACCGCGATCTTGTCCGCGCCCGCCAGCAGCAGCGCGCGCGCATCCTCCACGCTGCGAACTCCGCCCCCAACGGTGAGCGGCATGAAGCATACCTCCGCCGTGCGCCGCACCACATCAAGCAGCGTTCCACGCCCTTCGTGGCTGGCCGAGATATCGAGAAAACATAGCTCATCCGCACCCGCCCGATCGTAAGCGCGCGCCTGTTCCACCGGATCGCCGGCATCCTTGAGGTCGACGAAGTTCACGCCCTTGACCACGCGCCCGTCGGCGACGTCGAGGCAGGGAATGACACGGATGCGGACAGTCATGCTCGCGCTGCCATCGCGAGCGCGGCGGCTAAATCCAGCCGCCCCTCGAACAGCGCACGACCGGTGATCACGCCTTCGATCCCCTCGCGTGCGTGGAGCGAGAGCACATGGATGTCGTCGAGCCCCTTCACCCCGCCGCTGGCGATCACCGGCAGACTGGTGCGCCGGGCAAGGTCGAGCGTCGCGTCGATGTTGCATCCCGTCAGCAGCCCGTCGCGGCCGATATCGGTGAACAGGAGGCTCGCGACGCCGGCATCCTCGAAGCGGCGAGCCAGGTCGTGAACGGGGACATCGGAGACCTCAGCCCAGCCCTCGGTAGCGACCATGCCGTCGCGCGCGTCGACCGCGACCACGATGCCATTCTCCCATTCGCGCGCCATGTCCTTAACGAACTGCGGATCCTTGAGGGCGGCGGTGCCGATTACCACCCGCGCCACGCCAAGATCGAACCAGCCGGCCACCGCGTCGGGCGTCCTGATTCCACCGCCGAGTTGCACATAGCCTGGAAAATCCGCAACAATCGCCTCCACCGCGGCGCGGTTGCGGCTTTCCCCGGCGAAGGCGCCATCGAGATCGACCACGTGCAGATGCTCCGCCCCCGCCTCGGCAAACGCCTTGGCCTGGGCGACAGGGTTTTCGGCGTAAATGGTCGCGCGGGCCATATCGCCCTCGGCCAGGCGCACGACCTGGCCGTCCTTGAGGTCGATGGCGGGGAATACGATCATGGCGGCGCGGTAGTCGGCGCCGAACTGTCGCGCAATCGTGGTTCGACAGGCTCACCAGGAACGGAATTTGATGATCGCCCACAACATTCTCTTCGCCCTGAGCCTGTCGGATGCGAGGCTGATGCGAAATGTCAACGGCGGGTGGCACAAGGGCCTCACTTCATTCGGACGCTACGAACGCGTCCTTGGGCACATGGGTGATGCGGCACGCCAGGTCCGCTTCGCCGCTCGCAATTACGAAGTGGTCGCCCGCGTCCGCAATGCCAGTGGTGAAGACCACATTGTCCAGGTACATCTGGTCCTCGATCGGCTCAGTCAGTTCAGGGTTGGCTTCGAGCAACGGTGCACGGCCGGTCGCCAGCGTGATCCACGGCCGCTCCGGATCGAGCAGCGACCAATAGGTGCGGTAAATACCAACGGCCGTGCCGTTCGGCTCGACCCCGTGCCACAATGTCAGCCAGCCGCGCCGGCCCGCGATCTCGGTCAAAATTGGGGGCGTCCCGCCGCCCATCCGCGCAGTCGAGACCCTCGCCGAATGCGGGCGGATGCCCGGCTCGATGTGCGGCTTCCAATGTAGCGCATCGAGACTGGTGGCGAGATTGATCGAGGGTCCTGCTCGCCATTTGCTGTCCGGCGGATAGGCGAAATAGAGACTGCCGAGCGGTCGGGTTTGTGCCCAGTACTGGCCGCCCACCAGCCCTTCGAAAATCAGCATGTCCTTGTTCTGGTGATCGAGCACGATCCCCTCGAACCGCCAATCGACGCAATCGCCGGATGTATACAGCGTAGTGGAGTGCCGCTCCGGGCTGACCGAGCAGGTGGTCATAAGCCAGCGGTCGCCCACCCCGCTGATCCGCGCATCCTCCAGGCCGTAGCATTGCCAGCTACCGGCGGGCGCGATGGCGCGGTCGTAATGGATCGCGACCCGCTCGGTCCCATCCGGGCTCAGCTCGACCGGCAATAGCCAGGACAGCGAAGTAAGCGCCATCGTCTTCCATTGCTGGGCGAGCACTTCGAACTTGCGCGGGTCGGTGGTGTCGGTCTTGGACAGCGGCCAAGCGTCGAGGCGATAGGCGCCTGGTTCCCAGCGAATGGCATGTACACGTCCATCGCGCACCGGTTCGCGCAGCGCCTCGGCAACTCGGACCATCAGGAGCAGATTGCCATTGGGCAACCGCGTCATCCCAGGATTGAACGCCCCCAGGACGTAGGTTTCCGCATCGAGCCCGGCGAGGGGTGACCATGCGAGGTCGACATCTTTCGGCGTCAAGACGAGCCGATCGACGGCGAAGGGTTTCCGCATTCTAGGGCCGCCAGTCCAGGAATCGCTCTAGGACCCCCAACCCGTAGGCCTGGCTCTTCTCCGGGTGGAACTGGACGCCGAGCATATTGGCGCGGCCTACCGCAGCGACCAGCCCGCCGCCGTGGTCCGTCATCGCCAGCACATCCTCATGGTGGCGCGGCTTGAAGTGATAGGAATGGAGGAAATAGGCCTCACCGCCCTCCACCACCTCGTGTGCTTGGGCATGCGGGAGCACCGCGACATCGTTCCAGCCCATGTGCGGGACTTTCACACTCCGGTCAGTCGGTTCGATCAGCCGCACCGTGCCGGCGATCCAGCCGAGGCCCGGCGTTTCGCCGTGTTCCAGTCCGGTGGTGGCAAGAAGCTGCATTCCGACACAGATGCCAAGGAACGGCGCCCCGCCGACAAATACCCGCTCGTGCATGGCCTCGACCGCGCCCGATATGGCATGCAGACCTTCGGCACAGCTCCTGAAGGACCCCACGCCGGGCAGCACGATGCGATCTGCTGCGCGCAGCACATCGGGATCGGCGGTCAGCCGGACATCGGCCCCGACCTTTCGCAGCGCGTTCTCGACCGAATGAAGATTGCCTGCGCCGTAATCGACCAGCGCGACGATCTCAGCCACCCAGCTGTCCCTTGGTGCTCGGGATCGCGCCTTGCTTGCGCGGATCGACCGCCACCGCGGCGCGCATGGCGCGGGCGAACGCCTTGTACAGCGCCTCGCAGATGTGGTGATTGTTCTGGCCGTACAGCAGCTCGCAATGAAGGGTCAGCCCGGCGGTCTGGCCGACCGATTGAAACCAGTGCTCGATCAATTCGGTGTCCCACTCGCCCAAGCGTGGCTGCGTGAAGCCGGCGCGCCAGACCAGATAGGGGCGACCCGAGATATCCAGAGCAACGCGGGCCAGCGTCTCGTCCATCGGCGCATGCGCTTCGCCGTAACGGGCGATCCCACCCTTGTCGCCGAGCGCCTGCGCAATCGCCTGGCCGAGCGCGAGCGCGCTGTCTTCGGTAGTGTGGTGCTGATCGACATGCAGATCGCCGTCGACCTTCATGATGACGTCGATCAGCGAATGTTTGGCGAACTGCTCGGTCATGTGATCGAGGAAGCCGATGCCCGTCGCGATGTCGTACTGGCCCGTCCCGTCGAGGTTCACCTCGACCAGGATGCGCGTCTCCGCCGTGTTGCGTTCGATCCGTCCAGTTCGCATGAGCGGCGCGCTACACGCGGCGCGGCGCGCGGTGCAAGCATTCTCGCTTGACCGGCGAACGGGCGAACGCCACCTAGCGGCCCATGAGCGACGAGACGCCCGACAGCCTGATTCCTTATGATGCCATCGTGCAGGAAGCGCTGCGCGCGGTCGTGGGCAGGGTACTTGGCGAGATCGTGGCGGGCGGGAGCGAACTGCCCGGCAACCACCATTTCTACATCACCTTCAAGACCGGCGCCCCGGGCGTGTCCATTCCACGCTCGCTGAGCGAACGCTTCCCGGACGAGATGACGATCGTGCTCCAGAACAAGTTCTGGGATCTGAAGGTCGGCGAGGAGCAATTCAGCGTTTGGCTCAGCTTCAACCAGGTGCCCGCAAATCTGGTGGTGCCCTATGCCGCCATCACCCAGTTCGTTGATCCGGCTGTCGATTTCGGGCTTCAGTTCCAGGCGACTGTCGCGGACATGGCCCCGACCCCGACCGACGATGCCGATAACGATGAAGCGGAACAGGCGGGCGAAGCTGCGGTTACCAAGGACGACGGCTCCAATGTCGTCACGGTGGATTTCGGTCGCAAGAAGTAATCTCTCGCGCCAGAACAGGGAACGCGCATGGGTAAGCGCCGGTCTTTACTGAGTGGTATCGCGCGGCCGCCTTCGCGCAGGCCGGACAAGATTCTGCCCAAACGGTCCAATGGCATTCCGGGGCCCAGCGACAACCCGGCAACCAACTTCATAATCGCCGACGTAGCCATCCGTGCAGGCAGCTACCTCGCCCGGCGCGGTGTCGAGAAGGGGTTGTTGGCGGGCCGTTATGGCAAAGAGACGGCCCACGCGATCGTGCATAACAAGTCGCTGAAGGACACGCTGGTTTCCACCCTGCTCGCTCGCGTCGCCACGCGCAGCGTCCCGGGCGCGCTGCTCGTGGGTGGCGGGGCCGTTGCCAAGGCCCTGCTGGACCGACGCAAAAGCCGCTTGCGCTCTAAGGCGGAGGGTGATCAGACATTGCTGGAGCAGGCGCGGGGAGAATAACGCGCAAGCGATCTGCGGCGGGCCTTGATTCGCCGCTCCGTTTTGCCGCAAAGGCGCGCATGGCCAGCCCATCCGCCGAACCGCAACTCGTCCCCACTCCGCGCCACGCACAGCTCGCCCGCCGCGGGCTGATGTTTATCCTGTCCTCCCCTTCGGGCGCGGGCAAGACTACCATCAGCCGAATGCTGCTGGAGGCCGACGCGGAGATCAAGCTGTCGGTTTCCGTCACCACCCGCCCTCCGCGCGCGGGCGAGATCGACGGGGTGCACTACCATTTCTGTAACGATGCCGCCTTTGACCGCATGGTCGAAGAAGACGATTTCTACGAATGGGCCCATGTCTTCGGACATCGCTACGGAACGCCAAAGGGGCACATCCGCGCGGCGCTGAAAGAAGGGCAGGATTTCCTGTTCGATATCGACTGGCAGGGCACGCAGCAGCTGTTTCAGAAAGATCAGCAGGACGTGGTGCGGGTGTTCATCCTGCCCCCGACTATCGCTGAGCTGCGCCGGCGTCTCGAAAGCCGCGCGACCGATGACGGCGGGGTCATCGATGCTCGCATGGAGCGCGCCCGTGCGGAAATCAGCCACTGGGATGCCTATGACTACGTCGTCATCAATGAAGACGTCGACAGCTGCTTTGGCAAGGTGCGTGAGATCCTCCACGCCGAACGTATGAAGCGCCAGCGGCAGACCGGCCTGATCCCCTTCGTTCGGGAACTAATGGCCTAGCGGCGCCGAACCTCGATCTGGTCCGTGCTCGACAGCTGGCGTAGCCGTGCATCGGCCTTGACATCGCCAAGCACTTCGGCGGCGAGAAACATCCGCACCACTGTGATGGCGCCTTCGAACCCCACTTCCTCGCCCTTTGGGAAACTGTGCGTTGCTCCATTGACCAAGAGAGCCATGCGCCCCCCGGCCGGAAGCTGGTCGAAATAAAGAAGGTGAGATGCGGGGTTCGGCACCATGCCGGGCACGGTGTCGGCAGTTCCTGTCACCAACAGAGTCGGCGCCGTCACCGCGCTAAAGGCATTTGGCGCGCCCGTCAGTGGGCCGATCGGGCCGGGTGAGGAAAACATCACCACCGCCTTTACTGCGGAGACTGCCGCCGGGACCACCGGCACCGCGCCCGCGCTCATCAGCGCGATAAGTGACCCGTAACTAAATCCTACGGCGCCAACCGGCAGACCTGCGAACCGCTGGGCCGCATAACTGGCCGCGAGTTTCTGATCGGCGACGCGAGTGGTGAGGGCGGCCTGCAGATTGGTGCGGCGCTCGGCGGGAAGACTCTGCGAGTCGGTATGCAGCGGCGCCAACACGGCATATCCGTCGGCCAAGAGCGCGGCAGTCAGCTTGGGCGTGGCCAGAGGGGTGCTACCACCTCCGTGCGAAAACAGGATCACGCCTCGCGGACGAGCGGGCGCGGTGACATAGAGGGCAACCGATCGTCCGTCGGGCGCAGTCAGCTCGACCGGCTTCATCGACACGGCTTGCGTTGAAGCGACAGGAGCTGCGACCACGCCAGCTTCGCGCGTAGCGCAGCCCGCCAAAAAAGCGGCCACAGCTATCGCAACGCCGCTCTTACCGAAAATCGCCTGCCTCACGGATGCCCCCTTTGTGGTGGTCAGATCGCCTCGGCAAAATGGCTGGGCAAATGAGCGTTCACGATCCCCCCATCAACGGTCAGCGTTTCACCGACGGTATAATCACCAGCGCGGCTCGCTAGATAGACGGCACTGCCGCCCATGTCGAAAACGTCGCCGACCCGCTTGTTGGGGATGCCTTGTGCGCTGGCCTCGGCATGATCGCGCGCGACCTTGTTCATGCTGGAGGGGAATGCGCCCGGCGCGATCGCCGTGACGTAGACATGATCCTTGACCAACCGGGCAGCCATGCGACGCGTGAGGTGGATGAGTGCCGCCTTCGACGCCTGATAGCTGTAGGTTTCCCACGGGTTGATCCTCAGCCCGTCGATCGAACAGATATTGATAACCTTGGCAGGCTGCTTCGCGCTGGCTGCGGCAGTGAGCAAGTGATGCAGCTTCTGGGTCAGGAAGAACGGCGTCTTCACGTTCAGCGCCATGACTTTATCCCAGCCGGCCTCGGGAAATTCGAGATAATCCGCACCCCAAGCCGCACCGGCGTTGTTTACGAGGATGTCGAGCTTGCTTTCGCGGGCCGAAATCTCGGCCACCAGCGCTTCGATCCCATCGAGAGTCGAGATATCGCCCTGTATGCCGACTACCTTATCGCCAAGTTCAGCGCAGGTTGCATCGATCTCGTGAACCTTGCGGGCGGTGATGTAGACCCGCTCGACCCCGGCAGCGAGAAACCCCTCGACGATCATCTTGCCGATGCCGCGGCTTCCGCCGGTCACTAGCGCCACTCGCCCTTTCAGGCCGAAGAGGTCGTCGAGCGTCATATCGTTCTCCGCATCAATAACCGCTGAGTTCCGCCACGCGATTGGCGTGGTAATATTGATCTCCCAAGAACTCTTGAAGCGCGCGGTCCCGCTTCATGTACAGGCCGATATCGTATTCGTCGGTCATCCCGATCCCGCCGTGCATCTGCACGCCCTCTTTGACCGCGAGGCCAGCAGCCTTCGCCACCTTGGCCTTGGCGACGCTCGCCATCAAATCGGCCTGCACGCTGCCCGCGTCGAGCAGCTGGGCCGCCTTAATGACAGCCGCCCGAGCGATCTCGACTTCCGAATAAAGATGGGCAGCCCGGTGCTGGAGCGCCTGAAACTCGCCGATGAGCTTCTCGAATTGCTTGCGCTGCTTAAGGTAATCGACGGTCATATCCATTGCGCCGCGGGCAACGCCAACGCCCTCGGCAGCCGCGCCCACGCGCCCGGCCATGAGAACGCGGTTTAGGACAGCCCGGCCACCATCCACCTCACCGATCACCGCGTCGCCATCGAGTTCGACGCCGTCGAACTTCGTGTGCGTAGCCATTGAGCTATCGACCAGCCGAACAGCTTCATGGCTGACGCCGCTCGTGTCCTTGGGCACGGCGAACAGCGTGATGCCCTCGACGTCATCGTCGCTGCCCGAGGTGCGGGCTGCCACCACCATCATGTCGGCACTGGCCCCGTGCACGACGAAGTCCTTCGCACCCGAAAGACGGAACCCATTGCCCGATTTCTCAGCGCGGGTCTTGATCCGCTCAGGTCGATGCTTGGAGCCCTCGTCGATCGCGATCGCGAAGACGCTGTCGCCAGCGATCAGTTCGGGGAGCCAACGGGATTTGATATCGTCGCTGCCCGCGGCCAGCGCTGTCGCGCCAAGAACCGAGCTGGTCAGGAAAGGCGATGGCGTGAGGTTGCGTCCAATCTCTTCAAGCACGATCCCGGCTTCGACATGCCCCATGCCCAAGCCTCCATCGGCCTCCGCCACCAGCAGCCCGGTGAAGCCCATTTCGGCCATCTGCTTCCACAAGCCGTGGCCGAAACCGTCCTTGCAATCGCGATCGCGCCAGTGGCGCAATTGCTTCGCGATCGCGCCTTCCTCGGCCATGAACTGGCTCGCGGTTTCGGCCAGCATGGATTGGTCATCGGTGTGGTAGAGTGGCATAGATTTCGAGGTCCTCAGGCGTGGCGTGCGGGCGGAACAAGTGTTTCGCCCAGCCAATCGGATAAGAGCATCGGGTCGAAACCCTGGTCGAACACGATCGTGGCCTGCCCGAAACTTCCCATCAGGGTTAGGGTGACCAACGTGTCAGGGTCGATCGAATAGGCGAGAATGGCATCGCGGCGGAACGCCTTAACGGCCAGCCGCTTGCTCATAATGCCGACTTGCTCGGCGACTATCACACGGGCCGAAGTGAACAGCGCGGCGCCGCTGTCTCCACCGCTGGCACATAGCGCGCGCTCGCTGCCAACCAAGAGGCCGGCGAGCGAGGACTCGTTCGCGTCCGCCAGCGCCGCTCCGACCATTGCGCCGCCGATCAAGGTGTGCGGAGAGCCCGACATCGCCGCGATCACCGCTGCGTTGGTAGCCGCCGACACCGGCTCAAGCGCCCGGCAGCTCTAGGATGCGCTTTGCGACCACGTTCAGCATGACCTCGCTCGTTCCGCCTTCGATGCTATTGGCCTTGGTGCGCAGCCAGCCACGCGCGGTCTTGCCGCCGCCGGTTGCCGCGCTCTCCCATTCGAGCGCGCGGCTGCCGCCGGCCGCCATCATCAGCTCATAGCGGCGCTTGTTGAGTTCGGTCCCTGCATATTTCATCATGTTGGGCTGCGCAGGGTGCGCTTTGCCGACCTTGATCTCGTCGAGGAATTTCTCCCCCATGCAGGCATAGGCGAGCGCATCGACGTCGAATTGCGCCAGTTCGGCACGCAGGAGCGGGTCGAGATCGCCTGCGCTGCGCTTCATGGCCGCGCCGATCGCAGCTGTGCGCTCGCCGCCGTCGGCGCCCGAGATCATCTCGCGCTCGTGGCCCAGCAGATATTTTGCAACATCCCAGCCGCGGTTGACCTCGCCCACATAGGCGGGGACGTCCTCGCCATAGCTCTTAGGCACCTTCACATCGTCGAAGAAAGTCTCGCAGAAAGGGCTATTGCCGCTGATGAGCTTGATCGGCTTGGTGGAAACGCCCTCACCCGCCATGTCGAAGAGCATGAAGGTGATGCCCTGATATTTGTTCGCCTTGTCCGTGCGGACGAGGCAGAAAATCCAGTCGGCTTCGTCGGCATAGCTGGTCCAGATCTTCTGGCCATTGACGACCCAATGATCGCCGCGGTCCTCCCCATAAGTCTGCATCGAGACCAGGTCCGAGCCGCTGCCCGGCTCCGAATATCCCTGGCACCAACGGATTTCGCCGCGAGCGATCTCATTGAGGAAACGCTGCTTCTGGCCCTCGGTACCGAAATGCAGCAACGCAGGTCCGAGCATCCAAATGCCGAAGCTCGACAGGGGCGAGCGCGCACCGATCCGCGCCATTTCCTCGCGCAGAACCTTGGCCTGTGGCGGGGTCAGGCCGGCACCGCCATACTCCTTCGGCCATGCTGGCACCGTGTAGCCTTTGTCCCGGCAAGCTTCGAACCAGCGGCGCTGGGCGTCGTTTTTGAACTGAGCGTTGCGGCCACCCCAATAGACGTCCTTCTCGTCACGAACGGGCTCACGCATCTCGGCTGGGCAGTTGGCCTCCAACCAGGCTCGCGTTTCGGCGCGAAAATTTTCGAGATCCGACATGAGCATTCCTTCCCACAGGGCTGCGAGTCCGCAGCGCTTTACGCTAACGTAAGGTGATTCGGAGGTGATCCGCAAGCCCGATGATGCCTCACAGCCTTGCCGTAGCGTCAGATGAAGCTGCGTTGACGTAAGCTAGGGCGCGCGTAAGGTCGGTGGCGACGATGGCGTTGGAGAGGCCAACCGTGCGAGGCGCAGGCAAGAAGAAGCGGAGCGCGGCCGAGCCTAGCCCTGTGGCTGCCAGCGTTCCGCTGCCCACCAAGCTCGCTTATGGTGCCGGTGCCATTACCTACGGCATCAAGGACAACGGCTTCGCCGTCTTTCTGCTGATCTTCTACAACCAGGTGATGGGCCTGCCCGCCGATCTGGTTGGCCTGGCAGTAATGATCGCGCTGATCATCGATGCCTTCATCGATCCGGTGATCGGGCATTTGAGCGACCGGACGGATACCCGTTGGGGCCGCCGGCACCCCTGGATCTATGCCTCGATTATTCCCGTGGGCCTGTCCTGGTTCCTGCTGTGGCATCCGCCGCAACGGGGGGAGGCTGGGATGCTGGCCTATCTGATCGGATCCGCGATCCTAGTTCGCTCTGCCCTTGCACTCAACGAAGTGCCCTCGCTCGCGATGTTGCCCGAGCTGACCCAGGATTACCACGAGCGTACCGACGTCATCCGCTACCGTTTCCTGTTCGGCTGGCTGGGAGGGCTGACGCTGCTGTGGCTCGCTTATGCCGTGTTCCTCGCCCCGACGCCCGAACAGCCGGCGGGGCTGCTGCGCCGTGAGGGCTATGACGCCTATGCCGTTACCGGGGTGGTCATGATGACGCTCGCCACGCTCATTGCCGCCATCGGCACCCACAAGCGCCTGGCTCGTCGTCCTGCCCGAGTGCCGCCGCGCCAGCCACTGCGCGCTGAGCTCGCCGGAATGATTGCAACCTTGCGCAATCCGGCTTTCCTCACGTTAATGGGAGCCGGCGTATTTGCCTTTGCCAATCAGGGGCTCAATTTCGCCACCAGCACTTATATGCAGCTCTATGTGTGGGAATTCCCCCGCTGGGCAATGACTGCTTGGCCGTTCACGCTCTTTGCCGGCGTGATGCTGGCTTTCCTGATCACTCCACGCGTAGGCCGGCGGCTCGGCAAGAAACGCGGCGCCGCCGCCATGGCGCTCATAGCGGTGGTGCTTGGTTTGCTGCCCTATGTGCTACGGCTGCTTGGCCTGTTCCCCGCCAATGGCGAGCCGGAGACACTGCCGATATTCCTGACGATGGTCACCTTGGCCACTGGCTTTGGTGTCGGCCCAATGATCTTGACGGGCTCTATGCTGGCCGATGTCGTCGAGGATTCCGAACTGCGCACCGGTCACCGCGAGGAAGGGCTGTTTTACGCGGGCAATCTCTTCATGCAGAAATGCGTCACGGGCATCGGCACCTTTGCCGCGGGCAGCCTGATCGCGGCCGTCGGCCTGCCGCGAGAGGCCGTCCCCGGCGCAGTGGACCCGGAAGTCATCGGACGGCTAATGCTTACGTTCACCATTTTCACGGCTATCTTTGTCGGCGGGGCCATCGCAATGTTCCTGCGCTTTCCGCTAGACGAAGCAGGCCATCGCGAGCGACTGCGGCTCCTTGCCGCACGGCCGCAGCCGCGACGTGCCGTTTCCGACGAACAACGCGCGGCCCCTTCGATCTCGCCCCTTCCCTTGCAAGACTGACACGAAAGAGCTTCCCATGGACTTCGAACCAACCGAACGGCAGCGCTACTGGCGCGACCGGGTGCGCGACTTCATCGAGGCGAATGTCCGCCCCGCGGTGCCGACCTACAAAGCGCAGGATGCCGAGGGCGAACGCTGGAAAGTGCTGCCGGTGGTCGAGGAGCTGAAAGCTAAGGCCAAGGCGCAGGGGCTGTGGAACCTTTTCATGCCGCCGCGCAACGACAGCCATCACCATGTCGACGACAGCTTCGAATTCGAAGGGCCCGGCCTCACCAACCTTGAATATGCGCTCTGCGCCGAGGAGATGGGGCGGATCGGCTTTGCGAGCGAGGTCTTCAACTGCTCCGCGCCTGACACGGGCAATATGGAAGTGTTCCACCGCTACGGCACGCGCGCGCAGAAGGAAGAATGGCTGACGCCCCTGATGAACGGCGAAATTCGTTCTGCCTTCCTGATGACCGAACCTTACACCGCGAGTTCGGACGCGACCAACATCGAGTGCCGCATCGAGCGCGATGGTGACGAGTATGTCATCAACGGGCGCAAATGGTGGTCCTCTGGCCTCGGTGATCCGCGCTGCAAGGTGGCGATCGTAATGGGCAAGACCGATCCATCCGCCGGTCGACATGCGGCGCAATCGATGATCCTTATGCCGACTGACGCGTCCGGAGTGAATGTTCTGCGGCACCTGCCGGTGTTCGGTTACGATGACGCGCCGCACGGCCATATGGAGGTCGAGCTCAAGGACGTGCGCGTTCCCCTCAGCGCCATGCTGCTCGGCGAAGGGCGCGGGTTTGAGATAGCGCAGGGCCGCCTCGGGCCCGGCCGCATTCACCACTGCATGCGAACCATCGGGGTCGCCGAGGAAGCGCTCGCCAAGATGTGCCGCCGGCTCCAGGAGCGCGAGGCCTTCGGCAAGCCGATCTACAAGCACTCGGTCTGGGAGGAACGCGTCGCGCGTGCCCGCATCGACATCGATATGACCCGCCTGCTCTGCCTCAAGGCCGCCGACATGATGGACAAGGTCGGCAACAAGAGCGCCAAGCAGGAGATCGCCATGATCAAGGTGCAAGCGCCCAACATGGCGCTGCGGATCATCGACGATGCCATCCAGGCGCATGGCGGCGGCGGCGTCAGTGACGATTACGGCCTCGCTAATGCCTATGCCCACCAGCGCACGTTGCGCCTGGCCGACGGGCCCGATGAGGTTCACGCCCGCTCGATCGCCCGCATGGAATTCGCCAAGCACGCGCCGAACCAGGGCCCAAGCGCCAATGCCCTGCGTGACGGCAAGGGCCCGGCACTCAACGACAATCGGATGAGTTCAGGCGACCTGGGTGTTGCACGCTGATGGCGAAGGCCGCGATACTCGAGCAAGTCGGAAGTCTCACCATCGGCGAAGTCGAGCTGGCCGAGCCGCTGGCCCATGAGGTGCTGATCGACACGAAGGCCTGCGGTCTATGCCATTCCGACTTGCATTTCATCGACGGCGCTTACCCCCATCCCATGCCATGCATCCCGGGGCATGAGGCGGCGGGCGTGGTGCGGGCCGTAGGTAGCGAGGTCAAGACGGTGAAGCCGGGCGACCACGTGGTCACCTGCCTCAGCGCGTTTTGCGGGCACTGCGAGTTCTGCGTGACGGGGCGCATGGCGCTGTGCATGGGTGGGGACACGCGCCGCGACCAGACTCAGCCGCCCCGCATCGCACGGTCGGACGGCAGCGCGCCGGTCCAGCAGATGCTCAACCTGTCGGCCTTCTGCGAGCAGATGCTGGTGCACGAACACGCCTGCGTCTCGATCGACAAGGCCATGCCGCTCGACCGTGCCGCCGTGATTGGCTGCGCGGTGACCACGGGCGCCGGCGCAATCTTCAACGCTTGCAGACTGGTGCCCGGCGAGACGGTCGCGGTCGTCGGCTGCGGCGGCGTCGGGCTTGCCGCCATCAACGCCGCGAAAATAGCCGGAGCTGGCCAGGTGATCGCGATCGATCCGGTTCCCGAGAAACGCGAACTCGCTCAGGCGCTCGGAGCGACCCACACTGTGGATGCCATGGCCGAAGACGCAGTCAAGCAGGTCGTCGCCATTTCAAATGGCGGTGTGGATCACGCCATCGAAGCAGTGGGGCGGCAGGCCAGCGCGGACCTCGCGGTGAAAATCCTGCGTCGCGGCGGCACGGCCACGATCCTGGGCATGATGCCGCTCGACTGCAAGGTGGGTCTCGGGGCCATGGACCTTCTCAGCGGCAAGAAGCTCCAGGGTGCTATCATGGGCATGAATTGTTTTCCGGTCGATCTGCCGCGCCTGGTCGATTTCTACCTGCGTGGCCTGCTCGATCTCGATACGATCATCGCCGAGCGTATCCGCCTCGAAGACGTCAACCGCGGCTTCGACACCATGAGGGCCGGTCATTCCGCACGCAGCGTGATAGTGTTCGAGTGATGGACTACGACACCGAAATGGTCGGCACCATCGAGGTGCCTGAGCGCGACCGGCTCGACCTTGGTCGGTTGACCCGATGGTTCGACAGCAATGTGCAAGGCTTCGCCGGGCCGATAAGCTACAAGAAGTTCAAGGGTGGGCAATCCAATCCGACCTATCGGATCGACACTCCCGGCCAAAGCTATGTCCTGCGCCGCCAGCCCTTCGGCAAGCTGCTGCCGAGCGCGCATGCGGTGGACCGGGAATATGCCGCCATGGCGGCGCTTGGGCCTACCGGCTTTCCAGTGCCGAAGACTTATGGCCTGTGCGAAGATCCCGAGGTCATCGGCGCCAAGTTTTTTGTCATGGGCCTCGCCGACGGGCGTTCATTATGGAACGGCGCATTGCCGGGGCTTAGCCCGGAACACCGCCGCGCGATCTACGACGCCATGATCGACACGATGGCCGATCTGCACACCCAAGACCCGGTGGCAATCGGGCTGGCAGATTTCGGCAAGCCGGGCGATTACTGCGCGCGTCAGATCGCCCGCTGGACGAAGCAGTACAAGCTGTCGGAAACCGAGCATATGCCGCAGATGGAGCGGCTGATCGAATGGCTTCCGACCACCATTCCGCCGCAGCATGGATCGAGCGTCGTCCACGGCGACTACCGGCTCGACAATATGATCTTCGAGAAGGGCGCGGACCGGGTGCTGGCCGTGCTCGATTGGGAGCTCTCGACCCTGGGCGACCCGATCGCCGACTTCAGCTATCTAATGCTCAACTGGCACAATCCGGCTGACGGGCGCGCCGGGCTGCTGGGGCTCGATCTCGCCGCGCTCGGTATCCCAACGCAGGACGAAGCGGTCAAACGTTATGTCGCACGCACCGGTTTCCCGGTCCCGCCGATGGACTGGTACTTCGCCTATAACCTCTTCCGCCTTGCCGGGATCATGCAGGGCATCAAGAAGCGTGTGATCGATGGCACGGCCTCATCCGCACACGCTCGGGAGATGAGCGAGCGGGTTGGCCCGCTGGTGGAGCGGGCTCATGAATTTGCGGTTGCGGCCGGGATGCCGGGCTAGAACTCGCGGCTCCAGCGCAGGGCAATGCCTCTGTCGTCGGGCAAGGTCGCGTAATGCCCTGGATCGGTGCGGTAGAACAGGCTTGCACTCGCGTTCCCGCCCCCGAGCGGCCCACGCCACGCCAGTTCGGCATCGACTTCCCGGCCTGAGGGAGCGAGCGGCAGGTACCGCGCGCCGAAGCTGGGCGTAAGCGTCGCGTAATCGTAAGCCACCGGCAGCGTCAGTCCGATACCGCCGCCGCTTACGCGCAATGGCTGCGACAAGCGCAGGCCGATGCTGTCACCAGGCGTTAGTGTATCTGTGCGTGAAAGATCGACGCTCCAGCCATTGCTGGTGAAACGCGAACCCGACGCGACCAGACCTGCCGTGCGGAGCTGCGTCCAGCCCTGCCGCCAAGCTGCACCCAAACGCCAGCTTCCGGCGAATTCATATCCAGCCGAGCTGTCCAGGAACAGCGTATCGGCGCCGCGCATTCCGAAGACCGGCGCGAACAGCGCACCCATGACGCTCGCGTCTTCCGCCATCCACGTCACGCCGAGCTTCGCATCGACCGGTCCGAACCATCTATCGGCAGTGAGGCCGAAGCTCTGCACTGGGTAACGAGCCTGCGGTCCGCCCGGCAACAGTTCGGCAGCAGTGCGATTATCGCCGCGCCACAAGGCTCCGCTCTCCGCGTTGAAGGTGACCCCCGTCGCGCCGAACTGGCGGCGAAGCACCAACGAGGCGTCGCTGCTACGAGCAAAGCCGCTGTCACCATTCGCTTCGCGGGCGATCAAGAAGGCCGCACCCCGCGCACCCTGCAATTGCGCCGTCAGGCCAGCTGCCCCTTCGCGCACGGCAAAGGCCATGTCTGTGCCTGGCGCGATCCGCGCTGCAATGCGCGCCGCCAGCACCTGCGCGCCTTGCGCTTGTTGTTGCGTAAGATGCAGCGGCGAGGCCGCTGGGGCCCCTAGCGGCGCATTGTCGCTGGCGATCGTAAAGGCGAGTGTAGCCGGCCCTGCCGACGTGGCTACCACCTTGCCGCGAGTGCCCAGCGCGCCATAGAGCCGATCCTGCAAGGCCGCGCCGCGCATTCCACTGGCTAGATCGACCTCATAGGCGCGGGCATAGCTGTCGAGCGCGACGCCCTGCATCCCGCCGCCCTGCCCAAGCGCGTCGCCCATGGCAGGCGAGGCGGTGGCAGTGCCCTCACCGATGCGGACCACTGTGTTGCCGCCCGCCAGCGTCAGCGCGCCGCGCGGAGCGAACGCCGCGGCGATATCGAGCACACCTGCGCCATAGGTGCTGTCGATCCCGACCGCGCCTGCATCGCGCGCGCTGTCGAGCAAGAGGCGCACGATCTGCTGACCGGTTAGGTTGGGAAATGCCTGCGCCAGTAATGCAACTGCACCCGCTACCTGCGGCGTTGCGAAGCTGGTGCCTGAAAAAAGCAGATTATACGGACCATTCGCGTCCTGGCCGGTAAAGATCTGCCCATTTTCATACACGCAGCAGACCCGCTCCCCGCGAGCGGTCAGGAACCAGGCAGCCTCATTGCCCGCACGCTGGCTGAAGGCTGAAATCTGATTTGCCTCGTCCACCGAGCCGACGATGATGACGTTGTTGCCACCCGCAGCTCGGACCGAAGCGGCCGATATGTTAGGCTGATTGGCATCGACGCCCGCCCTGTTTCCGGTACCGCCATTTCCGGCGGCGATCACGATCACCACGCCCGCGGCAGAGGCCCGTGCCACCGCGTCACGAACTGCCGCGGTTGCAGCACTCGGCCCCCCCAGGCTGATATTGATCACGCGCGCGCCGGCAGTAACCGCCGCGTCAATGCCCCGAGCGATGCTACTATCGGAGAATGAGCAGCTCGCCTCATTGGTATTGTTTCCGCTGTCCGAACAGCTCCCGGGCGTGTCGGCGCGCAGCACCAGCAACGGCGCATTGAAGGCAATGCCCATGACGCCCGTGCCGTTGCGCGCGGCCGCAGCAACTAGTGCGACATTGGTGCCGTGATCGTCCTCTGCCTGAATCGAGCGCCCTCCCGTGGTCACGTCACGCGACGCGGGCAGGATGCGGCCGGCAAACTCCGGGCTGTTCGCGTCTATGCCGGTATCGATGATGGCAATAGCCTGGCCGGCGCCGGTGCGGCCCGCTTCCCAGGCTGTGATCGCGCCGTGCTGCTGAGATCCGGTGGAACGGCGATATTCGGCCGTGTTGAAGCTCGACGTCGGCGGGGGCGTGGGCGTGGGCGTGGGGGCGGGTGTCGGCGCGGGCGCAGGGGGGGCGGGCGGTGGCGGGGTCGACACCGTTCCACCGTTGCCACCGCCACCGCACGCGCTGAGCATCAACGCGGCTGCAGAAACGCTTACCATCCTCGCGCGAAGGCGAGCCCCTACCGCTGTCATTCCCGCAAACCCTTTCCTACGATGGCACGATGTAACCGCAAAAAGCTGGCGCGATGGTTAACATCCGCTTGTGCAGCTTGCCGCGAGCAAACGCGCCGCCTACCGCCGCGCCATGTCCAGTCAGCTTGCAACCGTTATCGATGATGCCTGGGAGCGCCGCTCCGACCTCGATGCTTCTCACAAAGATATCGCTGATGCGATCGTAGAAGCGTTAGCCATGCTTGATTCCGGGCAAGCGCGCGTTGCTGAGCCGGATGAATCTGGCGGTTGGCACGTCAACCAATGGCTAAAGAAGGCGGTACTGCTCTCTTTTCGTTTCAACGATAGCCGGCTGATCGAAGGCGGCAGCGCCGGTCACCCAGCGTTCGATAAAGTGCCGAGCAAATTCGCCGGATGGGATGAGGCGCGTTTTCGCGAAGCGGGTATCCGCGTAGTCCCTGGCGCCATCGCTCGCGCCGGCGCATATATCGCCCCTGGCTGCGTGCTGATGCCAAGCTTCGTCAATATCGGCGCTTATGTAGACGAAGGTACCATGATCGACACCTGGGCCTCGGTCGGCTCTTGCGCGCAAATCGGCAAGGGCTGCCATATCTCGGCCGGCGCGGGGATCGGCGGCGTACTTGAGCCCATGCAGGCCAATCCGACGATCATCGGCGATAATTGCTTCATCGGCGCACGTTCGGAGATCGTGGAAGGCGTGATCGTGGGACAAGGCAGTGTGGTGGCGATGGGTGTGTTCATCACGCAGTCGACCAAGATCGTGCACCGTGCCACCGGGGATATCGTGCGCGGACATATCCCGCCATATTCGGTAGTCGTGCCCGGCACCCTGCCCGATCCGCATGGCGGCCCTTCGCTCGCCTGCGCGGTCATCATCAAGACGGTCGATGAAGGCACCCGCGCCAAGACCGGAATTAACGAGCTTCTGCGCGACTGACACGCTAAGGAACACTCCAAGGGCCGCGTCGTTCACCAGCAACGACAGGAGAACAGCATGCACAAAGACGGCGATTCAGTTCACATCAGCGAAGAAGAGGCCAGTGGCGGTTCCAAGGAAGGCGTGGTTCGCTGGGTACTGATCATCGGCCTGCTGCTGGCCATTGTGGCCCTGTCGATCATCTGGATCACGGGCGCCGCATCGCGCAGCGATCCCGATGCGGACAACGCCAACGTCAGCCGCCAGATTCAGGCTGAGCGCGCCAAAACCGATCATCTCGGCGCACCGCTGCCCGCTCAGACGGGCGAAGACCAACAGACCGTGCGAGACAATCTACCGGTCGTCGAGAATTAGGGGCACCGCGCGTAAATTAGACAGGCCCGAAGGTTCCTACCGCTGGCGTCTCGAACGGTGGCATGTTTTTTTGAGTTGCTGCATGCGCTTCCGCTGCGCGCAGGACCCGCATGATGTTGCGCGATGCAATTTTCTCAAGGTCTGCCTGCGAGTATCCCCGGCGCGCCAGTTCGGTGAACAGCGTCGGGTAACCGGCAACGTCCTCGGCCCCGACCGGGCCGCTGGGCATTCCGTCGTAATCGCCTCCGATTGCCACGTGATCGATGCCGGCCACCTTGCGGACGTGATCGATGTGATCCGCCCAGACGCCAACTCCAACTGCCGGCTGTGGGTTTGCGGCATCCCAGTTCGCCATGCCCTGCTTCACCGCATCAGGCTGGCCGCGCCACAAACTCTCGAGCCGCGCCTGCTCTGCGGCCCGGTTTGCGGTGCGCTGCCGTAGTTCCTCGGCGAGGAAACTGGGCAGCCCGACCACCATGACCACGCCGCCATTGGCAGGCAGCCGGGCGAGTACGCTATCGGGAACGTTACGCGCATGGCCATTGATCGCGCGCGCCCCGGAATGACTGAAAATGACTGGTGCCTTCGTTTCCTCCAGCGCATCCATCATGGTCGCTTCGCTGACATGGCTTAGATCGACCAGCATTCCAATCCGGTTCATCTCGCGCACGATCTTGCGGCCGAAATCGGTCAGGCCGCCGTGCTTGGGCGCGTCAGTCGCCGCATCCGCCCAGCTCAGCGTCTTGTTGTGAGTGAGCGTGAGATAACGAACGCCAAGGTCATAGGTCTGGCGCAGGACACCAAGACTTTCGCCAATCGAGTTGCCGCCTTCCATGCCCAAAAGGGAAGCGATGCGACCCCGCCTCATTGCCGCGGCCGCGCCATCGGCAGTGGTTACGAAGGTAAAGGTTTCAGGATGGCGGGCTAGCAACCGCTTGGCGACGTCAATCTGCTCAAGCACCGCGACCACAGCTTGCGGCTCAGGTAAGTCGGCATCGACATAAACCGACCAGAACTGCGCCCCCACCCTACCCTTGCGCAGCCGTGGGATGTCCGTGTGCATGCCAACCACACCGTCGGCGGCAGGTCGGGCCTTGGTGCTGTCGGTGAAATCGAAACCGGCGATGACATTGCCGTAGCGTTCGCGCAGCGCATAAGGGACATCGTTATGCCCATCAAAAACCGGAGCCGCTCTCAGCGCCGCCTCCGCCACTTGCTCGGGGGTGCGCGCATGACTCACATCCGGCTGGACCAGCGCCGCCATAGCCGCGACTATCGCTACATATTTCATCGCTATTTCTCCTCGCCGAACGCCTATCGTGCCGCTTCTAGCGCGATAGCACGAACAAGAAAGGGATCTGCCATGCCCGTCGTCGCTCGCTGGAATGGGGCCGAGATCGCCCGCAGCGACAATATCGTGGTCGTCGAACGCAATCATTACTTTCCGCGTCGGGACGTAGCGTGTGAATTGCTGACCCCCAGCACCGCCACCACCATTTGCCCCTGGAAGGGCACGGCGCACTATTACAGCATCCGGGTGGGTGATGCGATCAATCCCGATGCAGTCTGGTATTACCCCGACCCAAGCCCGGCGGCAGAGGAAATTCGCGACCGCCTGGCCTTCTGGCGGGGCGTCGAAGTGCGTGACGAATGAGCGACGGCGCTGCAGCCTTGATCGCTCAGATGCTGTCGGGTCGAGGAGCCGGGAAGACTCTGTGCCCAAGCGAAGTCGCACGGCAGATTGCTGGAAATGACGGGGACTGGCGGGCGCGCATGACCGAGATTCACGAGGCAGTGGACGCGTTGGCGAGCGCTGGCGTCATCGAATTAAGCTGGAAGGGGCGGCCACTCGCGCAACGCGACGGACCCTACCGGATCGGCTTGCCGAAGTGAACTCCACGTTCCGTGCAGTTCTGCGCTGGACGCTTGGCCTGGCTTATCTAGTGGCCGGCTATTTTCACCTGGCAACACCCCGCCCCTTCCTCGAAATTATGCCGTCTTGGGTGCCGGCACCGGAATCGGTGGTGAAATGGACGGGCATCGCCGAGATGGCCGGCGCAGCGGCCCTACTTCAGCCCTGGTCCCTCCGCTGGAGATTAGCCGGGGCGACCGCTCTGGCGCTTTATGCCGTTTGCGTGTTCCCCGCCAACGTCAACCATCTCATGCTCGATCTGGTGCGTCAGAATGGCGGCTTTGGCTTAGCCTACCATATTCCGCGCCTGGCCTTTCAGCCGGTGCTGGTGTGGCTGGCCCTTTGGACGGGCGGCGTCACAAACTGGCCGTTCACGCGCCGCCCGCCCGATGAGAATGACCAAGCCTAAATCAGCTCATGTGTTTGGAGACAGCACCCGTCATCTTGAACATGGAGATCTGATCCTTGCCGATCACCTTGCCCAGCTTGTCGTCCGGGTTGATCATGCGCTTGTCCTTGCTGTCCTGCAGCTTGTTCGCCTTGATATGATCCCAAACCTTGGACGTCACCTGGGCGCGCGTTAGCGGACCCTTGCCGCAAACCGCTTCCAACTCGGGCGAAAGATTGACGGGCTTCTGCAGCGCATTGTTCTTGCCAGCCATGCTTGTTCCTTTCCTACTTAGTCACGTCGTTGTTCTCTGAGCGACCGAGACCGCGAAGCGGCCGAGCTCACACCATCAGCTTGCCCGCAGCCAAGCCGCCTCGCAAATGAGAAAGCGGCCGGCGCGCAGATTTATCCGCAATCTAACGTGTTTTTCGCTCAATTAGCTCGTCAAATGACATATGCGGAGGCGCTAAGCGGGTGTTAAGCTGCCCGCTTCCATTGCAACGCGCCTGCCGGTCAAGCGGTTCTAGGCGTGGGAGTCAGCCAAGATGTCTACCGGTCGTGCCGTTCTCTCCTCGCTGGTCGCCTTATCACTTGCAGCCTGTGGCGGGGGTGGAGGCAGCAATAATGGCGGCAGCTTCGGTGGGGGTACCGGCGGCGGTGGAACCGGAGGTGGCGGTGGGGGTGGCGGAACCAGTGTGAGCTGCACCTTCGCATCTCGCGCTCAGTTCGTACGCGACACTTTGAACGAGTGGTATCTGTTCCCCGAGCTGCTCGATACCAGCGTCAATCCAGCGGGCTTTACCGATCTTCAGGCTTATATCGACGCCATGGTCGCCCGTGCGCGTGCGGAGAAGAAAGATCGCGGCTTCACTTACATTACTTCGATCGCCGAAGAAAACGCGCTGATCCAGAGTGGCTCCAATGCCGGCTTCGGCGTCCGTCTGTCCTACGACACCGCTGCGAACCGCGTGTACGTGCTCGAAGCATTCGAGAACGCGCCCGGCTTCGCCGCCGGGATCGATCGCGGGACGGAACTGCTGACCATCGACGGGCAGTCAGTCGCAGCTCTTATGGCTTCGGGGGGCGCAAGCGCCGTGTCTAACGCCCTGGGACCTCAGCAGGCCGGGGTCAGCCGGATGCTCGGATTCCGCACCGTGGATGGCGCGGAACGCACCGTGCCCGTCACCAAGGCCGATTTTTCGCTCGACCCGATCTCTGACCGCTATGGCGCAAAAATTCTCGACGATGGCACCGGGCCGGTTGGCTACGTCAATCTCCGCACTTTCATCGTCCAAGATGCGAGCAATCAGCTGCGAGCGGCATTCCAGCAGTTCAGGGCCGCGGGGATTACCAAAGTCATCCTCGATTTTCGCTATAACGGCGGCGGGCTAACATCGGTGGCGAAGCTGCTCGGCGACCTGTTGGCGGCTGACAAGACTGGGCAGGTCTACGTCCGCGATATTCTTCGTCCGTCGAAGTCCAGCGAGAACGAAACGCTGCTGTTTTCGGCTCAACCACAAGCGATAGCCGCAACGCGCATTGCCGTGATCGGCCGCGAGGGGACGGCGTCCGCGAGCGAGCAGGTGCCCAACGCGTTCATTCCCTATCTCGGGAGCAACATCGCGCTGGTTGGCACCAACACCTTCGGTAAGCCGGTGGGGCAGTTCGCGTTCGACCGTTCGGCTTGCGACGATCGCCTGCGCGCGGTTGCGTTTCGGAGCGTCAACCGAGATGGAGGAGGCGAATACTATGGGGGGCTTGCCACGGTGATGCCCCGTACGTGCGCAGCGGGAGATGATTTCCGTCAGCCCTTAGGCGATCCCAACGAAGCTTCAGTCAAAGTCGCACTGGACTTCCTGGCGGGGCGTAGTTGTTCGCCGATCGCCGGATCGGGGATCACGACCCAGGGCGCGGACCGTTATCAGCTCCTTCGGCCAGCTAGCCCGAATGCAGCGCAGCGAGACAATCCAGCGCTGTACTGACGTGCCGCGGCCAATGGACGTTAGGGGTTGGCGGGGCCGGTGAACGGTTGGCGATCAGTCCACGCGCAGCCGTTGCGCAATTCTCCGTCTAGCTTCAAACTGGCGGTATAGGGATAGCTGCGATCGCTCATTCCGTCGGAGCATTTCCCAAGCGTAATGGTCAGGTCGAACGGCCGCCCGTCTCTCGACCCCGTGAATCCCAAGCCGCTGTTGCCCGCAAAACGCTTCACCACGATGATCTCGCCGGCCTGGTTATCGGGCGTCGTGTAGGCCAGCTGCACGCCTGTTATGGTGCCACCCCAGAAAGGCTCTGTCCCGATCAGGCGGATCGTCTCGTCGGGCCCGATCGCCGAGAATGCCACCTGGGATGGACTCGATTGCTGCTCTCCGGCTGCCTGGCATCCCGCAACGATGGTGGCCCCGATCAAGCACAAGATGCGCGATTTTTTGTGCATCCAGATGATGTGCGCAGAGCTAGTCTGGGAGTCAATCGCGTCCTTGCCGCCCGAACAGCCGCGCCAAGAAGCTGGATCTGGGTCTCTCGAGCAAATCACCTTGGGCGGCCACGCGGCGGCGCAGCTCAACAATGGACGATGCAACGGGCTCGTCGTTCGCGATCCCTTCGCGCCGAATGAAGCCTTCAGCGAACGTGCTGGGGAGCGAGGCGATTACGCGGCTTGAACCAAGGGGGATCGCAGGCAGAGAAGCGCTGCCTGCATCGTGGATCATGACAACTTCGGGGCGCAGGTCGACCATGCCGGCGACGACCGGAATCGCGCTTGGCAGGCCGCGGATCGCGCATTCGGTCGCCACGGCCTGATGCCAGCGGAGCGCTCGCCACCAGCAGCCGAGCACGAATTCCACATAGCGCAGCGGCGCCGCGCCCGGCTCCCCCTCGCGAAAGAAATGGCGCTGCTTGTGATGAACCAGCAGCGTGTTCAGATGGTCGAGACCCTCGATGTCCATGTGGACCTCGATATCCTCTTCCCGGCCAGCCCATGCCGGCACTTCGGCGTGGCATTCGTCGAGCAATTGCCAATGGACCGCGCGCGAGAATGCAAAGGCCTCATCGGTATAAATGCCAAGCATCACAAAGGGATGGTGCAACTGCCCCTTCTCGAAGGCACGGTCGGTTTCATTGGCGATGGCGATCGTCACGCCCGTTACCGGTTCGCCCTCATGAATGGCGATCGCCTCGCCCAGCTCGTCCCAGCCTGACAGTACCACCGCCTCGCGTGGAAGCTCCAGGCAGGTCCAGGCAAGCTCCGTGTCGAGCGCAGCCAGCGCTTCGGCCAGCAAAGCCTCCGCCTCGTCGAGCGCACCCGACCCGAACAGCGCATGCATGTCCTGGGTCCACGCCGCCTCGGTCTTCGCTCGCGAAGGCCTGTTGCAGATGGTGCATTCCCTCGGTCCCCTGTGCTCGCGGAATGCGCGACCCTTTCGCGACTTCCGGATTTTTCCTGATCACGGCGTTAACGTTAGAGAGGAACCATTATGCGCCGCTTACGCGCAGCGGTTGCCCAGCGGTTGCCTCCCATCGTTAAAGGCGGGTGAAGGCATGTGGGAACACCCGGGCCGGCGAGGGCGTTGACCTACAAAATAGACATTTGTTGGAGTTCGCAGTCATGACCGAAGCCCCCGTGTTGTGGGGAGCGGCCCTGGCATGTGCCTTGGGAGGGGCAGTCGCGGGCAATGCCTTGGGTTCAACCCCAATAACAGAACGATCGGCGCTCGAATCTTATTATCAAGCTCATGAAAAAGTCGCGATTGACCAGCACGAAAATCGCGCGTTACCCGATCGCTATCCCCTCGTCACCCGCAGCGGCGTGGTGCCCGTGGAACAGCTCTCGGATCGGGGCCTTTTCAGCCAGGCGCGCTATCGCCCTGTGCTCGCGCTGGCCGCGCACGATGAGACCTACGACGACGATCCAGGGCCCGGCTTCGAGGAGGTGGATCAATACGCTTCACCACCACCACAGGCCGCATCGCAAGCCGAAGCCGCGACCAACGCACAGACTGCCGGTCAAGCCAAGATTATCGACGTGCGGGCGACGCTGGCCATGAGCTAAAAAGCGCGGCAAGTCTGGCGGGGGAGGTATTGCATTGGACATCATGGCCATCCTCGGCATTGCCGGCAGCGTCGCCTTGCTCGCAGGCTGGCGCCTTTATCTCAGCATCTTCGCCACGGGCCTTGCCATGCGCTTCGACGTGGTCCCCCTGCCCGAGCATCTGCGCAGCCTGGAGGTGCTCGCCGATCCTTGGGTACTGAGCATCGCGGGCATCGCTGCGGTCGTCGAGTTCTTTGCCGACAAGGTGATGTGGCTCGATTCTATCTGGGACGCCGTGCATTCCTTCGTCCGCCCGATCGGCGGCGCTTTGCTGGCGCTGGCAATCCTGGACCCGTCCGACCCTGCAACACAGGTCGTCGCGTTCCTTCTAGGCGGCGGCGCTACTCTGGCCGCGCATGTCGACAAGGCGGGCACGCGGGCCATGGTCAACACCAGCCCGGAGCCCGTCAGCAATGTCGTGGTTTCCACTGCTGAGGACATAGCGACCGCGGGGCTGCTCTACACCGCTTTTGAATATCCGCAGGTCGCCGCCGCAATTGCCGCAGTGCTGGCGGTGGTCGTGATCGGACTGCTGGTAGCGGCCCGCAACATCATCCGGAGGTTGTTCGGGGGCCAGAAGCCCGGAGCCCGCGTCTAGCGGTTGGCCGCCATCCACTCCTCGACCACCGGCGCGATCTTGTCGCGCCAGCGGCTGCCGTTGAATATTCCATAATGGCCGGCGCCCTCAGCGAGAAAATAACGCTTCTTCTTCTCGGCAAGTCCGGTCGCGAGCTTGAGCGCAGCTTTCGTCTGGCCGATGCCGGAGATGTCGTCCCGCTCACCCTCGATCGCCAGCAAGGCAGTGTCGCCGATGCGGCGTAGATCGACCAAATCGCCGCGATGGCGGAAAGTGCCATTGGGCAGCGAGTGCTTCTGGAACACCTCTTCCACCGTCTGGAGATAGAACTCAGCCGTCATGTCGCAGACGCTGCGATATTCCTCGTAAAAGTCCTTGGTTGCCTGCGCGCTTTCCTGGTCGCCGACAGTGAGGTGCTTGAACATCTCCCAATGGCTCATGAGGTGATTGCCAAGGTTCATGCTCATAAACCCGGCGAGTTGCAGGAATCCCGGATAGACCCTGCGTCCCGCGCCGCGATATTGCATCGGGACGGTGGCGATCACCCTCTGGCGGAACCATTCGATCGGGCGCTCCATCGCCAGATCATTGACCGTGGTGGGGCTTTCGCGCGTGTCGATCGGCCCGCCCATCATCGTCAGCGTGCGCGGTGCCGCAGAGCTGCCGCGCGCATTGAGGATCGCGGTTGCGGCCAGCACTGGCACCGAAGGCTGACAGACCGCCATGGCATGGACGCCGTGTTCGTGATCGAGCGAAGCAATGTGCTCGAGAAAGCCAATCACGTAGTCGATGTAATCGTCGAGGTCGAACCCGCCTTCCGTCAGCGGCACGTTCCGCGCGTCAGCCCAGTCCGTGATGTAGACTTCGCAGGATCTCGCCATGCGCGCGACCGTGCCCCGCAGCAAAGTGGCGTAATGACCGCTCATTGGCGCCACGATCAGCAAGCGCGGCGCATCGGTTGCAAGCCCCGGATGACTGAAACGGCGCAGATCGCCGAAAGGGCGATTGACCACGACGGCTTCGCTGACAGGAAAGTCAGCCCCATCAATGCTCACGGTTTCGATGCCGAACTCCGGCTTGCCGCGCGGCGCGGTGGCGTGGGCAAAGACCTCGAGCGCGCTCGCCGCCATGGGTCCAAGACCGAGATAGCCGATCGGGAGGACCGGGTTGGACAACATTTCCGCCCCGATGGATGCCCAGACACTGGCTGCGTTCAACCAGCTACGCTGCAGCTCATGCGCGTTGTAAAGCAAACATTCTTCCCCTGCGGCGCTTTCCGCGAAAGCCCCCTTGCAGCGCCGGTGTGACGCGATCGGTTCGTTTGTGCAACGCACAAAGCTACCATTGAGTTGCCGTCAGGTGGATTTATCGTGGCCATATACCTAATTGGGGCAGAATGGACGGGACGATCAACGACGGGGCGCTCGGGGCGGCGGCGGACGATACGCGCACATCGCGCAGACCCAAATCTCTGAAACCATTACGCATGGTTTGGAGCGCTGCGGGCCGATACCCCTGGCATGTCGCTGCCGCCCTCGCGGCTTTGCTGATCACGGCATCGGCCACCCTCGCCATTCCGGCCGGATTTAAGCTGGTGATCGACCGCGGCTTTGCCGCAGGGAGCGACGTGACCGATATCGGGCGCTGGTTCCGCTATTTGATGTTCATTGTCGCGGTGCTGGCAGTGGGCACGGCGCTGCGGTTCTATTTCGTGAGCTGGCTCGGCGAACGCGTCGTCGCCGATATTCGCTTGCGCGTGCATCGCAATCTGCTGCGGTTGGCCCCGGCGTTCTACGAAGAGAACAGTCCCAAGGAGATTTCCAGCCGCATGACCAGCGACACCGCCTTGATCGAGCAGGTCGTGGGGACGACGGTTTCGGTCGCGCTGCGCAACCTGCTGATGGGCGTGGGTGGCATCGCCTATCTGTTCGTACTGATCCCCGAGCTGACCATCGGCCTTGTTCTGCTGATCCCGCTCGTGGTCATCCCGCTGACCGTTTTCGGCCGCAAGGTCCGAACGATTTCCCGCCACAGCCAGGACCGGATCGCGGACATCGGCGCGATGGTGACCGAAGTCTTGGCGGCCATGAAGATTGTTCAGGGCTTCAATCAGGAGCAGCGCGAAAGCGACCGCTTTGCCGGAGCCGTCGAACGCAGCTTCGAAACCGCCCGGCGACGCATTTTGATCCGCGCGCTGATGACTGCGGCCGTCATCTTTCTGCTGTTTGGGGCGATAACTCTACTAATGTGGCGCGGGGCGGTGGGAGTCAGCACCGGCGCGATCAGCGGCGGCACCATCGCCGCCTTTGTCATCACGGGCGGCCTGGTCGCCGGCGCTTTCGGCGCTCTCACCGAAGTTTATGGAGATCTGTTGCGGGGGGCAGGGGCCGCAAGCCGCCTCAATGAACTGCTCGAAGAGGTTCCGGCCATCGCGCCGCCAGCGCGGCCGCAGGCACTGCCCCAGCCGCCGCGCGGCAGCCTCTCCTTTCGCAACGTGACCTTTCGCTATCCGACCCGGCCCGAGGCGGCAGCGCTCAAGGATTTCACGCTCGAGGTTGAGCCAGGCGAGACAGTGGCCATTGTCGGCCCCTCCGGCGCCGGCAAGTCCACCATCTTCCAGCTCGCGGAACGTTTTTACGACCCGCAGGCGGGGACCATCCGGCTTGATGGCATCCCTCTTACCGCGGCCGACCCGGCCGAGATCCGCGCGCGCATCGCCTTCGTCCCGCAGGATGGGGTGCTGTTCAGCGCCGACGCTCGCGACAATCTGCGTTACGGGCGCTGGGATGCGACCGACGCGGAAATCTGGGAAGCTGCTCGCGCGGCCAATGCGGCCGACTTTGCTGAACGACTGCCGCAAGGTTTGGACACTTATCTCGGCGAAAATGGCACCCGGCTTTCCGGTGGCCAGCAGCAACGCCTCGCTATCGCCCGGGCCTTGCTGCGCGATACGCCGATCCTGCTGCTTGACGAGGCTACGAGCGCATTGGACGCGGAGAGCGAGCGCCTAGTCCAGGAGGCGCTCAATCGCCTGATGCAGAGCCGCACCACGCTGGTGATTGCCCACCGGCTCGCCACGGTGCGCGCAGCGGATCGGATCGTCGTCATGGAAGATGGCCGCATCGTCGAACAGGGGAGCCATGCCCGGCTCGCCGCAGCGGGCGGTCTCTATGCTCGCCTCGCTGCCCTCCAGTTCACGGGTGAGCCAGCCTTGGCGAGCTAGATCATCGACCAACCGCTGAGTGCGGGCGACCAACGACAACACCGCGGGTCACACCCGCGGTAGCATCGGGCAACCCGCGCCCCGGCGGCACGCCACCACGGGTTCCAGTCTTCGGGAGTAAATGAACGTCATGATGAAGCAATTTCTTGCGCTTGGAGCCAGCCTTTCCGTGCTTGCCTTCACCGCCCCGGCCGCAGCCGAGCAAGCCGCTACGCCGGCGGCTGTAACTCCCGCCGCTTCCGCCAAGCTGCCGACCATGGAGTTTGGGAAGTGGGGCTTTGATCCGGCGGCAATCGACCAGACGATCGATCCGGGTGACGATTTCTTCGCCTACGCGAACAAGAAGTGGCTCGCGGCCAATCCGCTGCCCGCCGAATTCAGCCGCTTTGGCTCGTTCAACCTGCTGGCCGAAAAATCGACCGCGGACGTGAAGTCGCTGGTGGACGAACTGGTGACAAAAGACCCGGCCACGCTTTCGCGTGACGAGGCGCGCATCGTCGCCGCTTACAAGGGCTTCTACGATACAGCCGCGATCGATGCGGCGGGCCTCGCTCCGGCAAAGCCCTATCTGGACAAGATCAAGGGCGCTCAAACGCTAGCCTCGCTCGCGACCCTGTGGGGCGAGCCAGGCATCCCCTCGCCGATCGGCGGCGGCGTCTCGGTCGATGCCAAGGAACCGACGCGCTATTCGGTTTATTTCGGTTCCGGCGGCCTGGGCTTGCCCGATCGCGATTCCTACCTCAAGCAGACGCCGAGGGATCTCGAGATCCAGGCAAAATATCGCGAGTATCTGGCCTTCCTGCTGGGCCAGGCCGGCTACGCCGACCCCGCGGGCATGGCAGCCAAGGTCTATGCCTTCGAAGATCAGGTTGCGCGCACGGTCTCCTGGGATCGCGCCACGCGCCGCAACCGGGACCTGACCTATAATGCGCTGACCCCGGCTCAACTTGCGGCTCTCGACCCCGCATTCCCGGTCATGGCGCTCATCAAGGCCGAGGGCTACGACAAGACCGATCGCTTCATCGTCGGCGATCTTCCGCCGACCGATGCGCGCGTTGCCGAACTCAAGCTGGATGCCGCGACCCGCGCCAAGATCGGTGGCGGCACCCCCGCCATGCTGCGCTTGCTGCGCGAAACGCCGGTCGAAGTGCTGCAAGCTTGGACTGCCAAATCCTTCCTGGAAGGCAATGCCGCCGTGCTGCCGACGGCGCTCGACAAGGCGGTTTTCGATTTCCGCGGGACGACTCTGAATGGCACGCCGCAGCAACGCCCGCGCTGGAAGCGGGCCATCGACGAGGCCGAGGGTCTGATCGGCGAGCGCGTCGGCGCTGCCTATGCCGCGCGGTTCTTCCCGCCCGAAAACAAGGCAGCGATGGACAAGCTGATCGGCAATCTGCGCAAGGCGATGGCGATGTCCATTCAGGAAAACACCTGGATGAGCGCCGCCACCAAGAAGGAGGCCATGGCCAAGCTTGAGGCCTTCGATCCGAAGATCGGCTATCGCGACAATCTCGAAACCTATGAAGGGCTAGAAATCAACGCTGCTAGCCCGCTTGCCAATCGCATGGCGGCCGCGCGGTGGGAGCATAATTATCGGCTCAACCAGCTCGGCGGCCCGATCGACCGCACCGAATGGGGCATGTTGCCCCAGACGGTGAACGCCTATTACAATTCGACCAAGAACGAGATCGTGTTCCCGGCCGGCATTCTGCAGCAGCCCTTCTTCGGTCTGACCGCGGATCCGGCAGTCAACTACGGCGCTATCGGTGCGGTGATTGGCCACGAGATGGGCCATGGCTTCGACGACCAGGGATCCAAGTCGGACGGCACGGGGATGCTGCGCAACTGGTGGACGGATGCCGACCGCGCGGCGTTCGACAAGAAGGGCGACATGCTGGTCGCGCAATACAATGCGTTCTGTCCGCTCGATGACGGCAAGACCTGCGTCAACGGCCGGCTTTCGCTGGGCGAGAACATCGGCGATGTTGGCGGGCTCAACCTCGCTTATCGGGCCTACAAGCTCTCGCTGGGCGGCAAGCCCGACAAGGTGATCGATGGGCTGACCGGCGATCAGCGCTTCTTCCTTGCCTGGGCGCAAATCTGGCGCGCCCAAACGCGCGAAGCGGCATTGCGTCAGCGGCTTATTACCGGACCCCACAGCCCTGAGGAGTACCGCGTGAACGGCGTGGTCCGTCAGATGGACGCCTGGTATAAGGCCTTCAATGTGACCCCCGACGATTCGCTTTACCTGCCCAAGGATCAGCGCGTCGTAATCTGGTAAGCCTCGCCGACGCGAACGAACGGGGTGCCGGGTCTGCTTGACTCGGCGCCCCGCTTAGTCATGGGGGCGCGGATGAACGACCTGCTCACACCGGCCCTTCTCGGCATCCTTGAAGGGCTGACCGAATTCCTGCCGATCAGCTCGACCGGCCACCTGATTCTGGCTCAGAGCATTTTCGGCTACGATCCGGGCGAATGGGCGCAGTTCAACATCGTCATCCAGCTCGGAGCGATCATGGCGGTGGTGGTGGCTTACCGCCAGCTCTTCTGGACGATGGGCGTGGGCTTGCTCCGCCGCGAGACGCGCGCGCTGCTCTTCGTGCGCAACATCCTGATAGCCTTCCTGCCTGCCGCGGTGATCGGCTTGCTAGCCAAGGACGCGATTGACGTGATGCTGGGATCGCCGCTGGTGGTCGCCAGCGCCTTGGTCATTGGCGGCATCGCGATCCTGGTGCTTGAGAAGGTCGTGAAGCCCCAAGAGGATACCGGGGTCGAAAGCCTTTCGTGGCGCATGGCGATCGGGGTGGGTTTGGTGCAGTGCCTCGCTATGATCCCGGGAACGAGCCGTTCCGGGGCCACGATCATGGGTGCTCTGGCCATGGGCGTCGGGCGCAAGACGGCGGCTGAATTCTCGTTCTTCCTCGCAGTTCCTACCATGCTCGGCGCGGCAACGGTCAAGATTCTCGACGATCCGGCGCTGCTGGCTGGCGAAGCTGCCATCGGGTGGGATCAGATCCTGGTGGGATTCACTGCAGCCTTCCTGGTTGCGCTTCTCGTCATCCGCGCCTTCGTGGCCTATGTCAGCCGGTACGGGTTCGCGCCCTTTGCCTGGTATCGCATCGTGGTCGGCGGGGCGGCGCTCGTGTGGCTGCTGAGCCGCTAGACTCCTGTGAAGCACCGCCGGCGCGGAACCAATCATAGCCTCGGCCTTTCTTCGGCTTAACACTTGCTAGCTTACCGGGCCGAACCTCAATGGGACTTATTATCGTCATGGTCGTCGGCGCGACGCTGGGATGGCTGGTTGCCATCGTGGTGGACCGGGACGATCGCATGGGATCGGCGGCCTGCGCGCTTGCGGGTACGGGTGGGAGCGTGATCGGAGCGCTCCTATCGGGCGACATCCCATTGTTGTCTGGCATTAGCCCGACGCAATTGCTCTGGTCGGTGGTGAGCGCGACTATCGTCATCGTGCTCACAAATGTCGCCGTCATGCGTGGCGACACACCCGGGCAGCGAAATGTTTGACAACCCGGCGGACCAGCGGCACCACCGCGCCCGTCTATACGACAAGGGGAAATAGTATGAAAACCATGATCAAGACCTCAATGCTGGCCGCTGCTCTGAGCTTCGGCCTCGTCGCTTGCGACGGCGCCCAGGAAAACGCGATGGAAGACGCCGGCGAGCAGCAGGCCGAAGCGGTGAACGAGCAGGCCGAGGCGATGGAAGACGCCGACATGATCACCGATGGCCAAGCCGACGCCATTACCGATCAGGCCGAAGACCGCGCCGACGCAATGGAAGAGGTTGGTGAAGCTGCCGATGAAGGCACCACGACCACGACCACGACCACCAATTAATTCTTAGGTCTGACAGAAGACGGCCCCGGATCATTCCGGGGCCGTTTTTTTTTGCTGTTAAATCGGTGTGGCCCCGCTTCCCCGGCCACCGCGCAGCAGATATTCCTGAGTTCCCCGGTGGAGCACGTCGTCCACGTCGATCACCGCGCTGTTGGCATAGGTGAAGCCGGGCGGCAGGCTGCGGTAGAGCCGCTCGAAGTCGCGTTCGACCGTCTGGTGATACAGGTCTTCGAAACTCTCGATCACGAAATAGGTCGGTTGCAGATCGCTGATCACATAATCGGTCCGCATCACCCGATCGACATTCAGCATGATCCGGTTCGGGCTCTCGGCCTCGGTGGCGTAAACAACTTCGGTCGGGCCAGAGAGAATGCCCGCGCCATATGCCTTGATGCCATCCGCTTCCTGAATTAGCCCAAACTCCACCGTGTACCAATAGAGAGCGCCCAGCGCCTTCAGCCGGTTGAAGCGCATCGCCTTCCACCCGGCGCGGCCATATTCTTGCATATAGTCCGCATAGACCGGGTCGGTCAGCATGGGGACGTGCCCGAAGACATCGTGGAAGACGTCGGGTTCCTGGATGTAGTCGAAGGTTTCGCGCGTCCGGATGAAGTTGCCTGCCGGGAAGCGGCGATTGGCGAGATGCCAGAAGAACACGTGATCGGGGATGAGCATGGGTACTGGCACCACGCTCCAGCCAGTCAGCGCCCCCAAATCTTCGCTCAGCTTACCGAACTCGGGCACGCCGCCGCGATTGAGGTTGAGCTTTTCCAGCCCCGCCATGAACGCGCTGGCGGCGCGGCCGGGCAGCACGTCCATCTGGCGGGCGAAGAGATCGTTCCAGATCGCGTGATCATCGGAGGAATAGTGGGCCTGCTTCGGCTCCAGCCAGTCTTCGCCAACGTGTGCAGGCCGCTGAAGCGGAGCGGTGAAAACATCGGCGGGCATGTCGGGGAGCCGCGAAAAGTCGGTCTCCGGAACGGCGAGAGCGGTCATGGTCATACCCGCGGAAATAGCACTGCGGGTGTCCCGAGACAAACACCGCACGTCAACGAAGCACCGCCTCTGCCTTGGTCACTTGCCGCCCGTCACCGGCGTAGGCGCCCAATTCCAGGCAGTCCCCAGCGCCCCGCATCACCAGGTGCAGAGGCTCATCGGCAATCGCCGGGCTCGAGCCGCGGAAAGAAAAACTGGCGAGACGGTTCGACCCGAACTGCCTGTCGGCGAGCAACAGCAGTAAAGTGGCTGTCAAAGGCCCATGCACCACAAGCCCGCGATAGCGTTCGACCTCGCGGGCAAATGGCGCATCGTAGTGAATGCGGTGACTGTTGAACGTGAGCGCCGAATAGCGGAACAGCAGGCGTGGATCGGGGGTGATCACGCGGTGCGCATCCCACTCGCCTGGGTCGAAAGTCGCTAGGCTCGCCTCGGGTGGGCTGAGGATAGCGTCGCTGCCAGGCGCTTCGCGATAGACGAGCGTCTGGCGTTCCTCGACCGAGAGCTCGCCATTTGCGCTCGTCGCATGATCAATTTCGACGAACACCAGCCGTCCGCTCCCACCGCGCTTCTCGGTCACAGCGGCCAGGCGGCTGGAACGTTCGATGCTATCTCCCATCGCGATCGGGCGGTGGAAGGTAATGGTGCTCCCCGCCCACATCCGGCGGACCAACGGCACTGGAGGCAGGAAGCTTTCAGCCCCCTCGTCGCGGCGCGGATGACCGTCCTCGCCCAGCGCTGCAGTCGCGGCTTCCGGCGTGCAGAGGCAGAAATGAATGCCCTGCGGCATCGGACCAGCGACCGCGACGTCGCGGTCGAAGGTCGCCAGCCAGCGTCGCGCTAGCGCCTCATCGAGCTGGTCTTCCCGGCGTTCCTCCCGCCCGACCCAGGCGCCCCACTCACTCATCAGGCCGCGCGCTCGAACACTGCGGCCATGCCCTGCCCTCCCCCGATGCACATCGTCTCAAGGCCATAGCGAACGTGCCGCCGCTGCATCTCATGCGCCATGTCGGCGAGGATCCGAATGCCGGTGGCGCCGATCGGGTGGCCGAGGCTGATGCCCGAGCCGTTCACGTTGAGGATGTCGCGGCGGCTGTCGTCCTCCGACCAGCCCCAGCCCTTGAGCACCGCGAGCACCTGGGGCGCGAAGGCCTCGTTGAGTTCGATGAGGCCGATGTCCTCCCACCCAAGCCCGTTGCGCGTGAACAGCCGTTCGACCGCCGGGACCGGGCCGATGCCCATGCGGCTCGGGTCGCAGCCAGCCGCGCTCCAGCTATGGAACCAGAGCATCGGCTCCAGCCCCAGTTCGGAAAGCTTGTCCTCCCCCACCACCAAACATGCAGCGGCGGCATCGTTTTGCTGGCTGGCGTTCCCCGCCGTGACCACCCCACCCTCCAGGGGCTTGAGCGCGCCAAGCGTTTCCATGCTCGCGTCCGCGCGATAGCCCTCGTCCTCGGCAAACACGATTGGTGCACCGCGCTTCTGGGCGATCTCCACCGGCACCAGCTGCATGTCGAACTTGCCCTCGCTCCACGCGCGGGCAGCATTCTGGTGCGAGCGGACCGCATAGGCATCGGCCGCTTCGCGACTGATGCCATAGTCCTTCGCCAGATTTTCGGCGGTTTCGATCATGCCAGTGATGACGCCGAAGCGTTCGACCGGCTGGCTCATGACCCGGCCGCGGCTGAGCCGGTCCCATAGCACCACATCCCCCATCCGCGCGCCGTGCCGGGCGCGGGTGGTGTAATGCTCGACATTGGACATGCTCTCGACGCCGCCGGCCAGCACGCAATCGGCAACACCGGTCTGCACCATCATGGCCGCGGTGGCGACGGCCTGAAGGCCCGAGCCGCAGCGCCGGTCGAGCTGAAAGCCTGGAACTTCGATCGGCATGCCCGCGGCGAGCCAGCTCCAACGCCCGATCGCGGGCGCTTCGCCACTGCCATAACCCTGGCTGAAGACGACATCGTCGACGCGGGCGGGGTCGAGCCCGGTCCGCTCCATCAGCGCGCGAATAATGATGGCGCCCAGCTCGCCCGCCTCGAGGGGCGCCAGAGTCCCGAGAAAGCGCCCGACTGGCGTGCGAAGCGGAGAGCAGATGGCGACTCGGCGCAGATTGGCCTCGCTCACTTCGGAGCCTCAGAGGGTGACACGCGGTTGACGGGTTGACGGTGTCCTGAAGTAAAACTCCAGGCCTCCATATCGGCTGCTCGCGTCAAGATGGGCAGAGGCGTTCGCTGGGTCATGCCAAAAGCATGGCATAGGTCTCGCTGTGTAGGACAGCCCTTTTCGAGGCCTCCCCATGCTCGTCCGTGTGAACCTTTCGCACCACTGTGCCGGGAGTTGGCGTCACCCGCCTTTCGACAAGCTCAGGGCGAATGGGGGTCATTCTGGTGATCGGATAATCTTGCCACATCCCGATCGACCAATGCCGCTATCGCGCCCGAACTCAGGCCCAGCTTATCGGCCAGCACCTGTTCGGTGTGTTCGCCGAGGTATGGCGCAGGTCTTGGATCGCCCCTGGCCTGCCCAGGGATATTGGCGAAGCTGCGCGCGGCGGGATAGGCAAAGCCGCTGGGATTGGCCGGGGATGGTCCGAACAGCGGATTATCGGTGACCAGCATTGGATCGTTCGCCGCCTCATGCATCGTGCGATACCGCTCGTAAGTGCAGCCTTCGGCAGCCAGACGCGCTTCCAGGTCCGACCACTTCATTTGCGAAGCTGCGGCCTGAAAGACTTCGAACAGGCGGTGGCGATTGGCGAAGCGCGGCACATCGCTGCTAGCGAGGCTGACGCCGAATTCGGTTTCCAGCTCAGCGATCTGATCTGCAAGGCCGAAGGCTGCCACCAGGCCGCGCCATTGCTTGGCCGTGAGCGCGGCGACCATGAAGCGCTTGCCGTCCTTGCTGGTGAAGTCGCGCCCGAAGGCTCCCCAGATCGCGTTTCCCAACCGCTCGCGGTCGCCGCCACGGTAGAGCATCTCCGCCATCGCTCCGCTATTCGCCACCGTGCCGATGGCGACATCCCCTAGCGGCACGCGCAGCTCAGTGCCCTGCCCAGTCTGGTCGCGATGGCGGATGCCGGCAAGCAGCGCGAAGGCAGAATATGCGCCGGTGATGAAATCCCAAGCAGGCAGCACGTGATTGACGGGCGGCGGATTGGCAGCGTCCCAATCTTCCGGCCCGGTCATCAAGGGATAGCCGCTGGCCGCGTTGACGGTGAAATCCATCGCCTGGCGCCCGTCGTGCCAGCCCATGATCCGCAGGGACACGAGATCGGGCCGGCTTGCCGCCACCGCCTCGTGGGTCAGGAAGCTCTTCTCGGGCAGATTGGTGACGAGGCTGCCAGCCTGCGCTGCGAGAGCCACCAGCAGCTCCTGCCCCTCGCCGCTGGTCAGGTCGAGCGCTACGGACTTCTTGGCGCGGTTCAAATTCTCCCAGCTCAGCGAGCGGCCCTGGCTGGTGAGCATGTAGCGGTTGTAATCGAGCCCACCGGCCTTGTGGTCGACCCGGATCACCTCGGCTCCCATCTGCGCGCAATAGAGCCCGGCCGTGGGGGAAGCGACGAAGCTGGAGGCTTCGACGATGGTGAGGTCGGAGAGGAGCTTATACACCTGGAGCTGGAGCCCACCCCGGTTCGCTAGCCTCGCTCCGCTCACCAAGCTGCACCTCCCCTCCCGCAAGCGGGAGGGGAGCGAGACTTGCGAGCTTGCTCGCTAGTCGCAGCGGGGTGGGCATCACGCCGCGCCCTGAAACTCGCGCAGCATGTGCTTGGCGATCTGGAGCTGAAGGATCTGCGTCGTGCCTTCGTAGATGCGGTAGATGCGCGCATCGCGGAAGAAGCGCTCGGCATCGTATTCGGCGAGATAGCCGGCGCCGCCGTAGATCTGCACCACGCGGTCCATGACCCGCCCGCACATTTCGGACGCGAAGACCTTGAAGGCAGCCGCCTTGGTCAGGATGTTTTCGCCGCGATCGGCGCGGGCGGTGACATCGGCCATCATGCATTCGGCGGCGTAGATTTCGGTCTCGCTGTCGGCGAGCATGGCCTGGATGAGCTGGAAGTTCGCGATCGGCTCCCCGAACGCCTTGCGTTCGGTCGCATAGCGCAGCGCGCTGTCGAGCGCGCGGCGGGCATAGCCGGTCGATGCCGCGCCCACAGAAATACGCCCGTTGTCCAGGCTCTTCATGGCGAAGACGAAACCCTTGCCGGTCTCGCCGCCAAGCAGCGCCTCGCCGGGCACATGCACGTCCTCCAGGATTACATCGGCGATATGCGCGCCGGATTGCCCCATCTTCTTGTCGGGGCTGCCGGTCGAGACGCCCGGTGTCTTCATCGGCACGATGAAGGCGCTGACATGGGCGTTGCGCGGCAGATTGTCCTTCTCGGTGCGCGCCATGATCAAGGCGACATCGGCATGCGGGGCATTGGTGATGTAGCGCTTGGTGCCGTTCAATATCCAGCCATTGCCGGCGGGATTGGGCCTGGCGGTCGTTTGCATCGCCGCGCTGTCGCTGCCGCTGCCCGGCTCGGTCAATCCGAAACAGGCGATCTCGCCCGCGGCGATGCGCGGCCACCATTCGGCCTGCTGCTGCGGAGTTCCGCCGTTCTTGATCGCCGAATTGAACATGCCGACATTGATCGAGAAGATCGAGCGGAAGGCCGGCGCGGCATAGGCCATGGCGTGAACGACACGGGCGTATTGGCTGGTGTTGAGGCCCGCCCCGCCGAACTCTTCCGGAATAGTGAGGCCGAACAGTCCCATCTCCTTCATCTCGCCGAGGATATCGTCCGGAACTGCGTCGGCTTCGATAGTGGCGCGCTCCGCCGGGATCAGCCGTTCGCGCACATAGCGCTGAAGCTGTTCCATAAACTGTTCGAAGGTCTCGGCGTCCATGGCGGGCGTTGTCATGGCGTCGGACTCCTCTCGCTCTTGAGGGTGGCGGCTGGCGGGGGCGCGCGCTCTTCGGACGGGATCATGGCCTCGGCATCGGCCAGCGCGCGCTGTTCATCGGCCGTCACGCGCACCGGCCCGGCATCCTCGGAATCCGAGCATGCCGCCGCAAGCGCCAGCAGCGCAGCAGCGGCGGCATGTCCGGTGCGGCTCACTGCTGGTCCGCAGCCTCGGCCGTGGTTTCGGCCATGGCGTCGGCCGCTGCGGCAGCGGTGTCGGCAGCACTATCGCCAGCGGCCTGGACACGTTCGTCCTCGGTTTGAGTAGGGGTAGCCTCGCCGGCCGGGAGGGTGGCGTTCGCGTTGGGATCGGCGACTGGGGCGTCATTCACGCCCTCCAGCGCCTCGTTAGCGGGGATTTCCACGGTGTCGGCTTCTGCCTCTTCCGACGCGTTATCCGATCGGCCGCAGCCGGCGAGGACGAGCGTTAGCGGTGCGGCAATGGCAAGAACGGTGCGCAGTTTCATCGATATCTCCTGAACTCGCGTTGACGTGCGGCCAGTAACCATAGGCCTTTGCGGCGGCCAAGGGAAAAACGCCACGGCGCCGTTCACACCGGGGCTTCGCTCTGCCAAGCGGCGGGCATGGTCGCCCCAAGCCTCGATGATGCTCGCACTGCGCTGAAGCGGTTGTTCGGCTTCGACGACTTCCGCGGTCGCCAGGCCGAGGTGGTCGGGCGGGTGCTGGCCGGGCAGTCGACATTGGCGGTGATGCCCACGGGAGCGGGCAAATCGCTGACCTATCAGCTACCCGCCGCCATTTTGCCTGGCACCTGCGTGGTGGTTAGCCCGCTGATCGCGTTGATGCATGATCAGCTACGTTCGGCGCGCGCCAACGGGATCCGGGCCGCAACTCTCACCAGTGTCGACGCGGATTGGCGCGAAACGCAAGAGGTCTTTCGCGCGGGCGAGCTCGACCTCCTCTATGTCGCACCCGAGCGCGCCTGCCAGCCAGGCTTCCGCGCATTGCTGGCCGAAGCGCGACTCGCGCTGTTCGCGATCGACGAGGCGCATTGCGTTTCCGAATGGGGACATGATTTCCGCCCTGATTATCGCCAACTCCGCCCGCTGATGAACGCCTTCCCGGCAGTGCCGCGCCTGGCGCTCACAGCGACCGCCGATCGCCAGACCCGCGCCGATGTCATGGCGCAGCTGGGCATCCCGGAAGATGGGCTCATCCTCGCCGGGTTCGACCGTCCCAACATTCGCTACGCCATTCGCCCACGCGACAATGCCGCGCGGCAGATCGCGCAACTGATGGCGGAGCAGCCTGGCCCGGGCATCGTATACGCACCCACGCGCGCGACGACCGAGCGGCTGGCCGAGCAGTTGGCGGCGGCCACCGGTCGCCCAGTTCTGCCCTATCATGCTGGGCTCGACGCCGGCACGCGCGCCGCCAATCAAGCCGCCTTCGTCGCGAGCGAGGATATGGTGGTGGTCGCCACTGTCGCCTTCGGCATGGGCATCGACAAACCGGACGTCCGGTTCGTCGCCCATGCCGGCATCCCCAAGTCGATCGAGGCCTATTACCAGGAAACTGGCCGCGCCGGGCGCGATGGCGATCCCGCACAGGCCGTGCTGCTATGGGCGGCGAGCGACTTCGCCACCGCGCGCCAGCGCCTGGGCGAGGTGCCCGAAGATCGCCGCGCTGCGGAGCGCTCCCGACTGGATAGCCTCGCCATGCTGATCGAGACGCCGGATTGCCGTCGCGCCGTCCTGCTGCGGCACTTCGGCGAAAACCCGCCAGCGGGATGCGGAAATTGCGACAATTGCCAGAACCGGCCCGGCGTCATCGACGCCACCGAACTCGCGCGCAAGCTGCTGAGCGCGGCTTACCGCACTGGCCAGAGCTTTGGGATCGGCCATCTCGCGAAGGTTCTGACGGGGGTCGAGGATGAGCGGGTGCGCCAGCGCGGCCACGACCTGTTGAGCGTGTTCGGCATCGTGGGCGCTGAGGAGGCGGCGTTGCTGCAGCCACTGGCGCGTGCGCTGCAGGCGCGGGGCGTGTTGGTGGCCAATGCGCATGGCGGACTGGCGCTGGGCGGGGAAGCGCGGGAGATCCTGACCGGCGGGGAGCGGGTGGAGATCGTCGTGCCGCCCGCGCGCCGATCGACCCGGCGCGAGCGCGCTGCCGCGAACCCGGTCGGCGACCCGCTATTCGAGGCCTTGCGCGAAGAGCGCCGCCGGCTCGCTCAAGAGGCGGGCGTGCCGCCTTACGTCATCTTTCACGACTCGGTGCTCCGCGAGATGGCCGCTCGCCGCCCCGCCGACCGCGCCGCGCTGGGCGAGATCGGCGGGGTCGGCGCGCGGAAGCTCGAGGCTTATGGCGGCGCCTTCCTTGCGGTTATCCGCGCTGCCGCCTAAGCGCGGTCGAAGAAATCGACCGCACCGGTATCGAGATCGTAATAAGCGCCGACCACTTTCAGCTTACCCGCGCGAAGCGGCTCCTGCATCAGCGGATCGGTTTGGGTGCGCAGCTGATTGACCACCCGGCGCACATTCGCCCGCACCGAATTCTCGACCAGATCGCCAGGCTCGTTGCGTGCCTTCAGCACCGCCGGGATGATGGGTTCGATCATGCGCCCGATCTGGCCGGGGAAAGTCGCATTATCGGTCACCACTTGGGCAGCAGCAGCCACCGCGCCGCAACGTTCGTGACCCATGACCACCACCAGCGGTACTTTGAGAACACCCACGGCGTATTCCACGGAACCGAGCGCAACCGTATCGACCGTGTTCCCCGCGTTGCGGATGATGAACAACTCGCCCAGCCCACGGCCGAACAAGAGCTCGGGAGGGACACGGCTGTCGGAACAGGTGACGTAGGCCGCGAAGGGCGATTGGCTCTTCGCCAGCGACAACCGCCGCTGCGCTCCGGTAACACCGGCGAAATCGGCGCCGTTCAGGAAAGCCCGGTTGCCCTCGATGAGCAGTTGGAGTGCCTGGTCTGGCGTAAGATTGGCCGGGGCCGGTTGGGGCGGCGCCACCGGCGCGCGACGTTGTGCAGCCGCCGGCCCGCCTGCGGCCAGTGTCGCCGCGCTCAAGGCGCCGGCCGCCCCAAGAAATTGCCTGCGATTGGTCATAATCATCCTTTCTCCGTGGTTGATGGCTTATGAAAGGGGTCTTGCAAGGCAGGGTCTGGCCAATCCGGCTCGGGCGCTCCCTTGGTCTTGTACAGCGAATAGGCGATGCCCGCGGCAATGAGGCCGAAAGTAACGCCCAGGCTCAAGACGGGCGGGAACTTGTCACCGCCAAGCACGAAGTCCGCGACAAAGATCTTGCAGCCGATGAAGATCAATACAGCGGCAAGCGCATATTTGAGGTAATGGAAGCGGTGCACCATCGCGGCGAGTGCGAAGTAAAGCGCGCGCAGGCCCAGGATGGCCATGATGTTGCTGGTGTAGACGATGAAGGTGTCGGTCGTGATCGCGAAGATCGCCGGCACGCTGTCCACCGCGAAAACCAGGTCGGCCAGGTTGATCACCACCAGCGCCAGAAACAGGGGTGTCGCGGCCCGCACCATCTTGCCGGTCTTCTCGTCCGGCACTTTCACGAAGAAATGCTGCTGGTGCAGCTCGGGGGTCACTCGCATATGCGTGCTGATCCATCGCACGACCGGATTGTTCGCGACATCGGGTGCGAGATCGCCGGCGAAGAACATCTTCACGCCGGTGAAAATCAGGAACGCGGCAAAGATGTAGAGCACCCAATAGGCTTCTGCGACGAGAGCGGCGCCGCCAGCGATCATCAATCCGCGCAGGACGATGACGGCAATGATGCCCCACAGCAGCGCGCGATATTGGTACTTCGCCGGAATCGCGAAATAGGTGAAGATGAGGCTGATCACGAAGACATTGTCGATGGACAGCGCCTTCTCGATGAAGAACCCGGTATAGTATTTCATGCCGAGGTCGGCGCCCCGCTCAGCCCAGATCCAGGCGCCAAACAAGAGAGCGACGCCGATGTAGAAGGCGCTCAGCTTGAGCGATTCGCCGATCCCCATCTCGCGGTCCTCCTTGTGCAGAAAGCCGAGATCGAAGGCCGTGAGCCCGACCACCAGCGTAAGGAAGGCCAACCAGAACCAAATCGGTGTCCCGAGCCAGTCGGCAAGTAGAAATTCCATGATCAAGCTATCCTCTTGTCCAAGCGTCCTGCGTCAGAAGGTGAGACCCACGCCGATGAAGGGCGCGTGGCCAATCGTATCCTCGGCGCCGCGCCGCACGGTTTGCTGGCGCAGATAACCAAGGCTGAGTTCCAGTTTGCCGAGTTCGCGCTCGATGCCGATGAAGCTGCGGATGCCCGTGAGGCCGGTTTGATCTCCAGGCTCGCTCGGTTGGAGAACGAAGAACCCTTCGATATTGCCGACCAGCTCCCAACCTTCCTGTGAGGACAGCGGGAGGGCGCCGCCAACCCGCTGCCGGAGGCGCCAGGCGGTGTGAGGCTCGCCTTCAATAAAGCGCTGCTCGAGCCGCGTGCGGCCTGAAATCGGTCCCAGCGGATAGCTGATCTGTTGGAGCAGGCGGGTCTCCCGCCCATCCCCTTCGTACCGGCGTTCCGCGCCCGCACTCAGTTTCACATCTTCGGCGATTTCGCGGCCAAGCCAAAGCCGCGCGTAATAAGTGTCATCGGCCGGGGCGGGTCGAAACCGCTGGGCGGTTTCCAGCTCAACGTAATTTCGCTCGTCGAAATCGATCGAAACACTTGGGTTTAACCAGAGTTCGAACTGATCTTCAGCCGCAGCAGCCGGAACAGCCGTGAGAAACATCGCCAGTAGAAGCAGCGTGAAACGCATTGCAAACAGGTCTTTCTCGAATAGGATTTAGGCGGGTTCAGGACGGGCGCGCGTCTTCCACAACGACCAGACGATGCCCGCCGCGAGGATCGCAAAGGTAATACCGAGCGAAACCGGCGGAGGTATTTTGCCGATGCCCAGCAGATCGGCGACGAAGATCTTCGAGCCGATAAAGACGAGCAGCACCGCCAGAGCGTATTTCAGATAGTGGAAGCGATGCACCAGCGCGGCGAGCGCGAAGTAAAGCGCACGCAGGCCGAGGATAGCGAAGATGTTCGACGTGTAGACGATGAAGGGGTCGGTGGTGATGGCAAAGATCGCAGGCACGCTGTCCACCGCGAATACGAGATCCACGACCTCGACCATGATCAGCGCTAGGAATAGCGGCGTCATGAACCACGCGAGCTTTCCGGTCTTCGGATCGGTCTGCTTGACCCAGAACTTCTCGCCATGAAGCTCATCGGTCACATTGAAGCGGCGGCGCACCCATTTCAGCACGGGATTGGATGCAACGTCGTAGCTCTTTTCGGCATTGCGCCACATCTGCACGCCGGTCAGGATCAGGAAGACGGCAAAGATGTAGAGCACCCAGCTCCATTGGGACACGATGGCGGCGCCCAGCCCGATCATGATCGCGCGTAGCACGATGACGCCCAGGATGCCCCAGAAGAGCACCCGATGCTGATAAATGCGCGGCACCGAGAAGTAGGTGAAAATCATGGCGATGACGAAGACATTGTCCATCGCCAGGCTTTTCTCGATGACGAAGCCGGTGACATATTGAATGCCCGCCGTCTCGCCCATGTACCACCACACCCAGGCCCCAAACGCGAGGCCGAGAGCGAGATAGCCTGCCGACAGTATCAGCGACTCCTGGACCCCGATCTCCCGCTGTTCGCGGTGGAGCACGCCGAGATCGAGCACCAGCAGGGTGATGACTATGCCAATGAAGGCAAGCCACATCCAAACCGGCTTCGTCAGCCATTCGACGTAGAGAAATTCCACCTGTCGCCCCTCTGGTTCAAGCGCGCAGTGGCGCAAGGGCATCACCGCCCTTGCGCCAGCGTCGCCCGATTCAAACTTGCGCTCGCCGCGGGTTGGCTGCGCGCGCGATGCGATCCTTCAGCACGAGCTTGAGCTTCTTGAGCCGCAACAGCTCGATCGGATCGCTAAAGCGGCGCTTTTGCGCGGCGGCGATCATGCGATCGAGCTTCTGGTGGCGCTCCATCAGTCGAAACAGACGGTTGGACACAGGCATTCTCCCTATCGAACGGTTAGAGTTCGATCGGATGCACCGACACGCGGCCTGCGTTTCACAGTTTGGGGAAGGACCCCGGGCCTGGCATCGGTATCATCCGATGCGGCCCGACATCACGTGGCACATTGCTAAGCAACGCGCCGCGCCAGAGGGGCCCGGTCCGCTACCCCTAAATAATCCACCCGCGGGAAAGTTCCAGCCTATTGACAAAAATTTGCTTCCGATGTTATGATGATATCATAATTATATCGAAGGAGGCGGTGGCGTGTCGATCGAACTCAGGGGAATGAACACCAGCCGCGAAACGGCTGGTTCCAGCTTCAGCGGATATCCGATTCTGGCGCTTTTGCTCGGACTGCTGGTCCTGATGATCTGGAATTTCTCCGGCAATTTCCCGGGCGACGAGTCGGGGGGAGGCGAAAAGGCACTGTTCCTCGTTTTGCTTGGTTTGCCGGCCTTTCTGCTGCTGTTCCTTTCGACCGGATTCTTCATGATCCAGCCAAACCAGGCGGTGGTCATAACTCTGTTCGGCGCTTATCGCGGGACCGAGCGGCGCGAGGGTCTGCGCTGGGTATGGCCCTGGATGGGCAAAGCGAAGATCTCGGTCCGCGCCCACAACGTCCATTCCGAGCGCGTGAAAATTAACGAGTTGCGCGGCAATCCTATTGAAATCGCGTGCAACGTCGTCTGGCGTGTGGCCGACACCGCACAGGCAAGTTTCGATGTCGATGACTACAAGCAATTCGTGAATATTCAGATCGAGGCGGGCTTGCGCACCGTCGGCTCGCGCCACCCGTATGACGATCTGGAGGGCGAGGAGGTGACGCTGCGCGGCAGCGGGCCGCAGGTTAATCAGGAGCTGCTGGTGGAGCTCAACGAGCGCCTGCGCGTGGCTGGCATCATCGTGGACGAGGCTGGCCTTACCCACCTCGCCTATGCGCCGGAGATTGCCAGCGCCATGCTGCGCCGCCAGCAGGCCGAGGCTGTGATCGCCGCACGAGCCAAGCTGGTGATCGGTGCGGTGGGTATGGTCGAGGATGCGCTGACGAAGCTCAGCCAGGATGGCATCGTCGATCTCGACAACGAGCGCCGTGCGACGATGGTTTCGAACCTGATGGTGGTGCTGTGCGGCGAGCGCGAGGCTCAGCCCGTGGTCAACGCCGGAACGCTCTACCAATAAATCCAAGTGGCTATCTAATGCAAAAAAAGGCCTTTGCGCTCCGTCTCGACCCAGCGGTTTATGCCGCGGTCGAGCGGCTCGCTGCGGCCGAGCTGCGCAGCGCAAACGCGGAGATCGAGATACTCCTGCGCGAGGCTTTATCCGCGCGCGGCATCCGTGCGCCCACCGCCGCGCCTGCTCGACGCGGCCGCCCCCCGAAGTACGGCAACGCCGACTAAAACCGGGTCAGTTGCCGATTTGCGCCGTCTGCGGCCCGTCTGCCGGGTACACCTCAAAGGCATCGGCCAAAGTGCTCGCCCGGTCGTAAATCGGGGCCGCCTCGGGCGCACCGGCCGCAGGCATATGTTCCATCAGCAAGGCCATCGCATCGCCGTTGCCGGCAGCAGCGGCCACCAGCCAATGGGCCAGCGCCTCGCTCATGTTGCGCTCCACACCCTGACCATTGGCATAGAGGACGCCAATGCCGTGAATACCGTGGGCGCTGCCCATCCGGGCGGCTGCCTGATAATAGCGCATGGCGGCTTCATAATCGCGGGCCACGCCGCGTCCCGAGGCATGCATCACGCCAAGGCTGGCAGTTGCGCCCGGCGACTTGGCGGCGGCTGCTTCGCGGAACAAGGCAACCGCTTGCGCCTCGCTCCCTGGTGCCCTGCCCTCGTCGATCAGCACGCCCAGGCGCCATTTTCCGAAGGCGTCGCCCTTGGCGACAGCGGTCCGGTAAAGCGAAGCAGCCTTGGCGATATTCTCAGGCGCGCCGCTTCCCGTCTCATGCATCCAGCCGAGCGTCGAAATCGCGTCGGCGTGGCCCTTGTCGACCTCCGCCTGGACTACGGCCAAGGTGAGTTGCGGAGCAGCGCCGTCCTGCGCCAAGAGCGAAGTGGGAGCGACGAACACAAGCGTGGTCGCGGCGAAAACGCCGAGCAGACTGCGCATAACAATGTCCAATTTCTTGTGACCCCGAAGGGCTTGCTTCCCCGATAAAACCGCTCGCCGGCATCGAAGTTCCCGACCCTTAGGCCGATCTCACGGCAGCAAATGCCCAGCGCGGTCTCGCTTGGTCGCCAAATAGACGCGGTTGTGATCGCCATGCGGCAATGCCAGCGGCAGTCGCTCTGCAACGCTCACACCCGCCTCCGCGAAGGCCGCCATCTTGGCCGGATTGTTGGTCATCAGCCGGATGGCGCTGATTCCGAGCAAGCCTAGCATCCGCGCCGCCACCGGGAAATCGCGTGCCTCCTCGGGCAGCCCAAGCCGGGCATTAGCCTCAAGGGTATCGAACCCCTGATCCTGCAGGCGATAAGCCCGCAGCTTATTGATGAGGCCGATCCCCCGCCCCTCCTGCCGCAGATAAAGCAGCACGCCCCAGCCCCCCGCTCTGGCTTCCGCAGCGATTGCGGCAAGCGCGCCATCGAGCTGCGGCCCGCAATCGCATTTGAGGCTGCCGAATACATCGCCAGTGAGGCATTCCGAATGCAGCCGGACGAGCGGAAGGCGCTCGCTGCTGCGGCGCCCGATGATCAGGGCGGCATGCTCGCGGATGTCGTCGGGGCTGCGGAAAGCGACGATCTCGGCTTCCTCGAGCGCATCCACCGGCAGCCGAGCCCGCGTCGCCATGGTCAACCGCACAGGGTCCACCAGTGCGGGCAGGTCCGCTGCGTCGAAGGGCTGCGGCTCCCCGGCCCCCGCGGGGTCCACCATAAAGGCCGGCAGGATGCCTGCAATGCGGGCAAGCTCGAGCGCCGCCGTGGCAGTTTCTGGGAAGGGCAATGGTAGCGCTTGGAACGGCCCCTTCAGCGGCACCGCTAGATCCAGCGAAGGATCGGCAATCGCCCGCGCCTCGGCCAAATCGAAGGGCTCGGCCCCGCGGATCAAGACTGGCGCGCCAGGCACCGCCGCGTCCCGCTGATTGGCGAGCTTGAGTGTAGCGGCACGGCTCGCCCCGATCAGCAGGCGCTCGGCCCGAAGCGTTTCACCAAAGGCGGTCTCTACCGGCAGAAGCAGCGGCGCGCCCGACGCAGCCAGCGGCCAGCCATGGCGCAGCGCGTCCACAGCCTGCGCGGCCCTGCGCGAAGGCGAAACCTCGCTCAGAAGGCGAACTCCGTGACGAGGGGCACATGATCGCTGGGCTGCTCCCAGCCTCGCGCATCTTCATGGACATGGTGGCCCACGGTCTGTGCGGCGAGTTCCGGGCTCGCCCACATGTGGTCCAGTCGTCGGCCGCGGTCGCCCGCGCGCCAATCCCTCGCCCGATAGCTCCACCACGAATAGTATCGCTCCGGAGCCGCGATATGCTGACGGCCGAGGTCGGCCCAGCCATGCGCATCCATGAAGCGCTGCAGGCTCTCGACCTCAATCGGGGTATGACTAACGACCTTGAGTAGGGCCTTGTGGTTCCAGACATCGCTTTCGAGCGGGGCGACATTGAAATCGCCCACGATCAGTGTCGGCCGATCGACCTTTTCTGCCCAACGCGTCATGCGCTCGAGGAAGTCGAGCTTCTGGCCGAACTTGTGGTTGATCGTCCGGTCGGGTTCGTCACCGCCAGCCGGGATGTAGACGTTCTCGATCACCATGCCTTGCATGGCCGGATCGGTCAGCTCGACGCCAATGTGCCTGGCCTCGCCGTTGTCCTGCCAGTCATGCTTGGAAAAATCGCGGAAGGGGACGCGGCTTACGGTCGCGACGCCATGATAACCCTTCTGACCATGCACGGCGATGTGCTGATAGCCCGCGGCCCGCATCGCCTCATAGGGAAACTGATGCTCCTGGCATTTGATCTCCTGCAAGCAGAGCACATCTGGGGCCTGTTCGGCCAGAAAGCGCTCGACCTGCGACAGGCGCAAACGCACCGAATTGATGTTCCAGGTTGCAACCGACAGCGTTGGCATGGCCGCCAGTTAAGGGGCGCTGCGGCAAATGTCACCTCGCGGCCGTGCGGGCTAGCGGCAAAGAAAAACCCTCGTGCCGGGGGCATTGGCACGAGGGTCCTTCATGCGTTCGTCACGCTTGGCACAGCGCGGGGTACCGAAGACTGGGCAACAGGGGGGAAACCCGCCTTCATCCGTTCTGTGTGATCTGCATTTAGGCTGCCAGGGCTTTCGGACGGATGAACACCGAGTATCGAATTGTCGCGCATTAAGCCCGCCGGAAGGGCAGGACGTTCGTCAGCGACGACCACTTGCGCGACGGGGATCGGTAAAGGTGAACTTGCTGTCGGCGATGGCCGAACCAAACGCCTGATTGCTGAGGCGCACGGTGGTGCGATGATTCTGAGCATCGAGCGCCACCCAGTTCGTGAGCCGCAGCCCGCCCGGAGCGGAAGCATCGCGAATGAAGATGAGCGTGATCATCCCGTATTCGGGCCGCTTCCTGTCGCGCACCTCGACGCTCACGACATTCGGGTTCTCAGTCGGGACCAACTTGCCATAAGCCTTCACGTCTCGATTTGGATCGAGCAGCGCACCAAGCGGCGAATTGCCAATGGGCCAGCGCTGGACCTGCTTCACCTCATAGTCGACGAGATAAAGGGACTTACCATTGGACACGACCAGCATCTTGGCGCTGGGCGCATATTCGAAGCGGATCTTGCCTGGCTGCTTCAGATAGAGCTTGCCGGGGATTGTGGCCCCGTTCCGGTCGGTCTGCGTGAAGTCCGCGGTCATCGTCGAGATGCCGCGCAGGGCGGCAACCGCACGTTCGAGATCGCCCTCCGCCGCGCTGACCGCAGGCGGCGCGGCCACATAGGCGACAGACATGGTCGCGCCGAGCGTCAGAGCGAGCGCGGCGCGGATCGGTTTGGTCGTGATTTTGGACAAGATCATCATGCTCCGTCGGTTATGGGCGGAGCCTTGAACTGCCACTGAATACAGGGCGTTCCCGCCGTTCAGCTAAACCGCTGACGGCTTACTTGATCTTGGCTTCCTTGAACTCGACATGCTTGCGAGCGACCGGATCGTACTTGCGGAAGGTGAACTTCTCGGTGTGGTTCCGGGGGTTCTTCTTCGTCACATAGTAGAAGCCCGTGTCGGCGGTCGAGACGAGCTTGATCTTGACGGTGGTGGGCTTCGCCATGGTCTTATCCTAGAATGTCGCAAAGGCGCGCGGGCGCCGGAAATAGAAAGGGCGGCGCGCCCGTTGAACCCTCGGGCACCGCCGCTGCGGCGCGGGCCATTGCGCGATTCCGGCGGGAAAGTCAACCGATCTGCAGCGGCTTCACCAGTCGACCTTGCCGCGATTGGCCTTTATCGTCCCCCGCGCCTTTTTCCCCTTCAGCCGCTCTTCCTTGCCGACGCGGTTTAGGCGGCTCTTCTTGCGCGGCTTGGGTGCCGTGAGGCATCTTTCGATCAGGCTCGCCAGCCGGACTCGCGCTGCCTCGCGATTTTCGACCTGAGTTCGGTAGTCGCTGGCAGTCAGCACCAAGGTCCCGCCCCTGGTCAGCTTGCTGCCGGCCAGATCCTGGAGCCGATGGAAGGCCTCTGGCGTCAGGCGCAGCGCAAAAACGTCGAGCCGAAGCTGTACCGCCGTCGCGACCTTATTGACGTTCTGGCCGCCCGGACCTCCGGCCTGGATGAATTTCTCTTCGGCCAGCGCCAGAGCGCGTGCGACCGTGTCATCCATCGGCGAACCCAAGGGCGGCGAAGTCGGCCGGCAGCGGAGCCTCGGCTGCGATCGCGGGCTTTCCGATCCGCGGAACGACTAGTCCGGCGGCATGGAGCATCGTGCGCCTTGCTTCGTTGCCCCGACCATACACCGGATCACCCAACAGAGGCAGGCCGATGCCGCTCGCCGCATGGACGCGGATCTGATGCGTCCGCCCTGTTTCAGGCCGAAATTCCACCAGCGCTCGTCCAGCCTGTTCCGACACCACGCGCCAGTGCGTTACCGATGGCTTGCCCTTTCGCGCGGGGATCATTCTCCAGCCCGCGCTAGCGCTGCTGATCTTGGTAAGGGCCAGTTCCACGGTGCCTTCCCGCTGATCCGGAACGCCAGCCAGAATGCCCAGATAGCGCTTGGCGACGCTACGATCCTCGAACGCGCGCGCAAACCGGGTCAAGGCCTTGGCATGGCGCGCCATCAGCAGGCAGCCGCTGGTGTCGGTGTCGAGCCGGTGAACTGGCACCGGAGCGCGGTGGAACCCTAGCTTCAATGCGTCGAGTTGGTCGCTCACGGAGGCGCCGCCCTTGCGCGGCGTTTCGACCGGAAGCCCGCCCGGCTTGTCGATCACCAGCGCTTCGGCATCCTCATACAAAATGGTGATCGGAGTCATGGCAGCAGGGTCGCTGGCATGAGACCGCGTAGCGCGTTGCCGAGGAAAAACTCGCCCTCCAGATCGGCGAGGGTCAGCTCCTGCTCACGGGCGCGCCCGTTCGCCAGCAGCTCCGCGCGCAGAATGCCGGGGAGGAGCCCGAGCGTACTTGGCGGGGTGATCAGAATGCCATCGCGATCGACGAAAACATTGGTGATCGCGCCCTCGGTGATTAGCCCATCGTCGCGAACAAAGAGTGCTTCCTCGGCGCCGTGCTCCGCGGCGACGCGCCGGGCATCCTCGTAGAAGCCGCGGTCATTGGTTTTGTGCCGCAAGCGCCAGTCGCCCGGATCGACCGGGAGTGGCAGCAGGATGACACGGGCAGGATTGGGCCAGGCCGTCGGAAGCGGCCCCGCTTCGAGCGCGAGCGCGCCGCTGCGCGACGCCATCAAGCGAACGCAGGCCGGGCCTTGCAGATCGAAACACAAAGCCTGGATTTGGTTGCGAGCTTCATGCCGGTCGAAAGCGACGCCCAATTCCACCGCGCTGCGCTGCAGCCTTCCGATATGCGCATCGAGCGAGGCGATGCCCGTTTCGGGTTCGAAGCGCATTGTTTCGATCAGATCCACAGCCGGGGCGCGCAGCTCGCGATTGCTGGCGCGTGCGAACGCGCCCTTGGTCAGCGCTTCCCGCCATTCGACGCGTGCCTCGCTACCCGCGACAATGGCACCGCCCACGCCGAGTTCGGCCCGGCCGCGCGAGTTCTCGATTTCGGTGAGCCGCAAGGTGCGAATTGCCACATTGAACGCGGCATCACCGCTCGCATCGATGCGGCCGATTGCGCCGCAGTATGGCCCGCGCAGATCGCGCTCGAGCTCGGCGAGCACCTCCATCGCCCGGATCTTGGGCGCGCCGGTGACGGACCCGCAGGGGAACAGCGCCGTCACCAGTTCCTTGGGCCCCGCCCCTTCGGCGAGACGCGCACGCACTGTGGTCACCATCTGATGGACCGTTGGATAAGTCTCGACCGCGAAAGCTTCGTCAACCCGGACACTGCCCGCCTCCGCCACGCGCGAAAGATCGTTCCGCAGCAGATCGACGATCATCAAATTTTCGGCGCGATCCTTCTCCGAGGCGGCCAGCTCCTGCCGCAGCGCCTTATCGGCAAGCTCATCGATCCCACGCGGGCGGGTTCCCTTCATCGGCTTGACCTTCGCCTCCCGCCCCTTGAGCGAAACCAACAGCTCGGGAGACAGGGACAGCAGCCATCGATCGCCATCGAATACCACGCCGCCGTAGCCCGCCTGAGCCGCGGGCCGCAGTGCGGCGTAAAGCGCCAGGGGATCGCCCGAGAAGCCGCCCGCGAGCTGGAACGTCAGGTTCGCCTGATAGATATCGCCTGCTGCAATCGCCTCCTGAACCGCGGCGAAAGCTTCTTCATAGGCCGCGAACGAAATCTGCGGATCGAGCGGGCCGAGCGTCGGAGCGGCGCTTTCCGGCGGTAGACGGTCGGCCAGAAACTGCCCTACCTCGCCGGCAGGAATGGAGCGGTGACTCTCGAAGCGACCGAGCCAAACCAACGGTCCACCAGCTCCCACCCGCTTCGCCACGGATGGTGTCAGTCTTGCCTCCAGCGCGAACCCGGCCTCATAGGCGATATAGCCGGCCAGGGTTTCACCGTCCTGACGCCGCGCGCGGTCGGCCGCGTCCAGCACTCGGATGACGTCCTCGGGGCGGTGGGCCACGAAAATCTCTGCCGGGTCTTGGAACCATTGCGCATCCGCGGCGCCCGCGACGCGCGCGTCATCGAGCAGGACCAGTGGTGCGCGCTTCCCCATTGTTCGGCGTCCTTTAGCCCATAGGGTCCGCCTGTCGAGACGCTTGACCCTCATCCCTCTATGTCACAACCCCCGGAGTAAGCGCGAAGGGAGGAAAAGCTTGGACCAGGACATATTCATCGGCCTTGCCGACAATGGCGAGAAGCAGTTCCTCCGTCTCGCACAGGCCAATCGCCATGGCTTGATCGCGGGCGCAACGGGCACCGGCAAGACGGTTACGCTGCAGGTGCTCGCGGAAAGCTTCTCGGCTCGCGGCGTCCCGGTTTTCCTCGCCGATGTGAAGGGAGATCTTGCCGGGATTGCCATGCCGGGTTCATCTGCCGCCAAGAACGCCGACAAGCTGGAGGGCCGGGCGCGAGACATTGGCCTCACCGACTATGGCTACGCGGATAATCCGGTGGTCTTTTGGGATCTGTTCGGAGAACAGGGGCACCCGATCCGCACCACCGTCTCCGAGATGGGCCCGCAGCTTCTGGCCCGGCTGCTCGATCTCAATGAGACGCAGGGCGGCGTGCTCGACATCGTATTCCGCTTTGCCGACGAACGAGGTTTGTTGCTGCTCGACCTCGCTGACTTGCAATCCATGCTGGCCCACACGGCCGAGAACGCTGGTGAGCTGACCACGCGCTACGGCAATGTCACCAAACAGAGCGTCGGGATCATCCAGCGCCAGCTCCTCAGCCTCGATGCGCAGGGTGGCGCGCAGTTCTTCGGCGAGCCTGCACTGGAGATCGCCGACTTCATCCGCACCGACGACAAGGGTCGCGGCATGATCAATGTGCTCGCGGCCGACAAGCTGATGCGCAGCCCCAAGCTCTACGCCACCTTCCTGTTGTGGCTGCTTGCCGATCTGTTCGAAGCGCTGCCCGAGGTCGGCGATTCCGAGAAACCGAGACTGGTCTTCTTCTTCGACGAGGCGCACCTGTTGTTCGATGATGTTCCCGAGGCACTGGGCGACAAGATCGAACAGGTCGTGCGCCTGGTTCGCTCCAAGGGTGTTGGCGTTTACTTCATCACTCAGAACCCGATCGATGTCCCGGAGAAGGTCGCGGGACAGCTCGGCAATCGCGTGCAGCATGCGCTTCGCGCTTTCACGCCGCGCGACCAGCGTGCGATACGGGCGGCGGCCGAGACCTTTCGCATCAACCCCGAGCTTGATGTCGAGCAAGCCATTACCGAGCTCAAGGTCGGCGAGGCACTAGTTTCCACACTACAATCCGATGGCTCGCCGTCGGTGGTGCAGCGAACGCTGGTCGCACCACCGCGCAGCCGGCTCGGCCCCGTGAGCCCCAGCGAGCGCGCGATCATCGTGGGAGCCAGCCCGCACGCGGGAAAATACGATCAAGCCGTCAATCGCGAGAGTGCCGAAGAGGTGCTGGCCCAGAAGACCGCCGATGCTGCTGCGACCGCGCAGGAGGTCGAGGCGCAGGGGCGCGAAGAGGTGGGCAAGCGCGAGCGCAAAAGCACCAGCATATGGGGCAAGGCCATGAAGCGCGCGGCGGGCGCCGCAGCTGGATCGGGCGCTGCGATAGCGGCCGGTGCCATAACCGGCCGCCGTTCCCGCGCGAACCCGATGAAGACAGCGGCGTCGAGCGCGGCGGGGTCCATCGCTACGGACCTAGGCGGGCCGCTGCTCGGCCGCTTCGTTCGCAATATCATCGGCGGATTGATGCGCTAGCGCGGCAAGCGAATTTCGGCCGAGAGCCCCCCGCCCGGGCGATTGGCCAGAACCAGCTGCCCGCCGCGTTCCTCCGCGATGGCGCGCGCCAGCGTCAGGCCGAGACCGGCGCCGCCTGTGGTCCGGCTGCGGCTGGCTTCGCCGCGCACGAAGGGTTCGGTCATCGCACCGATGCGGTCTTCCGGGATGCCCGGACCTTCGTCTTCGACGCGCAGCACGATCCAGCGCGGCTCAGCGGTGACTGAGACAGCGGCAGTTCCGCCGTAGCGCAGCGCATTGGAAATGAGGTTGCGCAGTGCCCGCTTCAGCCAGGTGACGTGAACGTCGGCGCTGATGCGCGCTCCCTCGGCCAAAGTGACCGGCTCACCCATGTCCTCGAACTCTTCAACGACCGAGGCGGCCAAAGCCGAGAGTTCGGCACGCTCAGGCGGATTGCCGGCGCGTCCCACCCGCGCAAGCTCGAGAATGTCATCGAGCGTGCGAACGATGTCCTCAATGGTAGCGGCCATGCGGGCGCGCTGCGCGTCGTCCTCGACGCTCTCAATCCGCACGCGGAGCGCGGCCAGCGGCGTCTTGAGATCGTGACCGATGGCGCCCAGCATCACGTCCTTCTCGGCCAGCATCGCGCCGATTCGCGCCTCCATGGCATTATGCGCTGCCATGAGCTGACGCACATCGTCCGGGCCCTGGGGCTCGAGCGGCTGGCTGGGCGCCCCCGGTCGCGCAATCTCGGCCGTACGACGGGTCAGCGCGGCGAGGGGCCCGGTCAGCCGCCGCAGCACACCATAAAGTATCGCCATCAGGACGAGGAACAGGATGAGCGTCTGCACGAACAAGCTGGTGATGACGCCGCGTTCCATCTGCGGCACCGGCAGCCGAACGACTTCCCAATTGGGTGAGCCACCGCGCTGTAGCGCGACGACCAGGATCTGCGGGCTCATTTGCGCCACGCGCTGGCGCAGGCGCGGCGCACGAGTGAGCGCTGCGATAATTTCCGGATCGCTCAACGCCGGACGCTCGATAATCGCCAGGGAGGTGATGGCGATTCCTTGGCGTGTAAGAACCTCCGCGAGCAGCGCTTCCCGCTTGCGCGACCGTTTCTCGCCTGCGCGAAGCGGCGAAGCATCGGTCACCGTATAGCGCAGCGAACGCGGCATCGCCCTGCCACCGCGCAAATCAGCACCCTGGAGCCGGCGATTGATTTGGGCCGACAGCCGGTATGGACCTGAGATTAGCTCGAAGGCGGCCGCGTTCAGCAGCGTCACCTCGCGCCGTTCGTCCGCCGCCCGGTACAGCAAGGTGGCATAGATCGTCTGCGCTCCCAGCAAGGCCAGCGCCAGCGCCAACAGCGTCTGGCCGAGCAGGCTGCGCGGCCATCGCCACGTCTCCCGCGTCGCCGGCCTGGACGCGGCGCCGTGCATCTCAGGCGGGGCGCGCGATGCGGGTCACGTCGGCCGCGAGGCGATAGCCGCCGCCGCGCACAGTCTGAATCAACTCCGGGTTGCGGCTGTCGACTTCGATCTTGCGGCGCAGGCGGCTGACCTGATTGTCCACCGCCCGATCGAACAAATGCGCCTCCCGGCCCTGAACCATGTCGAGCAGGCGGTCGCGGTCGAGCACCTGCCGCGGATGGTCGCAGAGCGCCTTGAGCATCCGGAACTCGGCGGTAGAAATGGCGATCAGTGCCCCATCGGGGTCTGTCAGCCGGCGCTTGAGTGGATCGAGCTCCCAGCCTTCGAAAGAATAGACGAAATGCTCGTCATCGCCTGGCGCCGCACCATCCTTGGCCGTCCGGCGCAGAACCGAGCGGATGCGCGCCACCAGCTCACGCGGCTCGAACGGCTTGGCGACATAATCGTCCGCCCCGATCTCGAGGCCGACGATGCGGTCCATCGCCTCCCCCTTGGCTGTCAGCAGGATCACTGGCAGGCCGCGTGCCTCCACCAGGTGCCGGCAGAGCGACAAGCCGTCTTCGCCCGGCATCATGATGTCGAGCAGAACGAGATCGGCGGCAAAATCGCTCAGAGCGCTGCGGGCGGCGGCGGCGCTTTCCGCCTCGCGCACGACGAACCCCTGGCGGGTCAGATATTCCGCCAGGGGCTCTCTGAGCGTTGCCTCGTCATCGACGAGGAGCAGCGAGGTGGGCGCAGTGTCGGTGGCGGTCACGCCTTCGTCTTGCCCACCCAGCAGCATCTGTTCAAGGCTTCGCGCGTCAGCCCTGCTGGCGCTCGGCCGCGCGGGCGCGCCATTGGCCACGCATGGCCTCGTGCGCAGCCCGGCGCTCGGCCACACTCACGGTGCCATCGCGATTGGCGTCAGCACGATCGAACATTCCGAGCGCGCGATCAACGAAGGCCTGGCGTGTGATCGGCCCCGCATCGCCGCGCATCATGCCGCGGCGGCCGTCCATGCGCTTCCCGGCCGCTGGCTTGTCAGCGCGGCGCTCGGCACGCTTCGCATGCATGGCATCGAATTCAGCACGGCTGATCGAGCCGTTACGATCGGTATCCAAACGGTCGAACATCTGGGCGTGGCGCGCCTGGCGGTCCGCCCGGTCGAGCGTGCCATCCCGATTGGCATCCATGCGGGCAAAGCGCGCTTCAGCGCGGGCCTGGGCCTGCGCCCGGGTGATATCGGCCATCGGAGTTCGTGCCTTTTCGGGAGCACCAGGCGCGGTTGAGGTCTGCGCGAGAGCAGGGGCGGACAGGCCAAGGACGGCTGTCGACAGGATAAGAGTCAGCTTACGCATGAGTGCGGTCCTCCGAAGGATTTTCGATTTGGAAGAAAGAGAGCTGCGGCCAGGCGACACTGCTTGGGGAGGGGGAAGGGGAGGGTCCGCTCCAGCCGCAGCTCATGTATGCCCTTCTAAGCGCCGTCTGTCGCAGGAGTATGTCGGAATCGCGGAAAAATGTCGCGATTTGTATCCTCGCTCCGCTCGATAAAGGTGGACGCCGGATCGCGGAGAAATTCGTGTGACTTTCGTTGCCCGATTCCCGAGGTGAACATCCGCGTTTTGACCGCTCGCCCGTGTGAACTTTCGAAGAGCTCATCGCGATCTATGCTGGGTACCTTCGCCGGCGGTGATGAATATTGCGCTCGCCCCTCCTTCGACATCCGCGGTGTGCCACACGCCGGGCGGGTTGATTGCATAGTCTCCCGCCGTCAGCGCAATGGTCTCGATCCGGCCATCGGGAAATTCCTGCGTCAGCCGTATCGCACCGGCGGTACAAATGACCACTTCCGCTCCCGACGGATGCATCTCCCAGCTATCCCAGCTTTCGGAAAAGTCGTGCTGGGAGACCAGTCGCCCCTCCGACCCATCGGAGGCATTGCGCGAGCCATATGCGTCATACCAGGCCATGCCGTCGAACGGTGGCTGCGGCATCGCTGTTGCGCCCAGCCCGAGGTGGATGAAGCTGTCCACGAGGCGCCGTGCCTCAGCCATCGCCAGCATGCTCCATCACGAAAGCGTTGAGCTTGTTACCGTCTGGATCGCGGAAATAGCCGGCGTAGAAGGTATCGCCTCGCGGCCCCGGCGCGCCTTCGTCGGTCCCGCCATTGGCGAGCGCGATGTCATAAAGCCGATGGACTTGATCCCGGTCCTTCGCCTCGAGCGCCACCATCACCCCGTTGCCGACCGTCGCCGCCTGGCCATCAAAAGGTTTGGTCAGGCCGATGCCGGCCGCCCCGCCCGGGGCGCCCCAGGCGATGAAGGTGTCGAACTCCATCATCCGGCCCACGCCCAGTTCAGCCCCGATCGCATCGTAGAACCGTGCCGCGCGCGCCAGGTCGTTGGTGCCCAAAGTCACATAACCGATCATCGCCACATCCCCCAAAACGACTCGCGACCGGTAAGAACATTACGTGAACATGAGCTGGATTACAAGGGTGCGGTCTCCCGTCTCAGCCATGCCAGATCAGCGCCTTCGAGCCTCGGTGCAAGGATGCGCCGAACATCAGCGTGATAAGCGTTCCACCAGGCAATTTCGGCAGGCGTCAGCTGTGCCTTGTCCACCAAACGGCGGTCGAGCGGGGCAAAGGTGAGCGTTTCGAAGCCGAGGTAATCCCCCTCCCCGCCTTCGATCTCCACGGGCACCACCAGCACCAAATTCTCGATGCGGATGCCGAAATGGCCCTGCTTGTAATAGCCCGGCTCGTTCGAGAGGATCATGCCCGCCGCCAGCGGCGTGTCCGCGCCGGCGAAGGCCCCGCCCGATTTGGCGATGCGCTGCGGCCCTTCGTGAACCGAGAGATAGCTGCCGACGCCATGTCCCGTGCCGTGGCCGTAGTCGACCCCCGCCGCCCACAAGTGCATCCGCGCGAGCGCATCGAGCTGACCGCCATTGGTGCCAGTGGGAAACCGGGCCCGCGCCAGTTCGATATGGCCCTTGAGCACGCGCGTGTTTCGGTCGATCATTTCGGCTGTGGGCTCGCCTGGGCCGACCCAGACCGTGCGCGTGATGTCCGTGGTTCCCCCGAGATACTGCCCCCCGGAATCGCACAGATAGATGCTGGACGGGGGGATCGGGATATTGCTGTCCTCGTCGACCTTGTAGTGCGGCAGCGCGGCGTGCGGGCCGGCTGCGCTGATAGTGTCGAAGCTGGTGTCGACGAGGTCGGGATCGAGCCCGCGCAACTCGCGCAGCTTGGCCGCGGCGGTGAGTTCATCGATCTCGCCGCTCGGCGCGTTTTCCTCGATCCAGCGGAGGAATTTGACGATCGCCGCGCCATCCCGCGCCTGGGCCTCGCGGTGCCCCTGCTGCTCGGCCGGGTTCTTGATCGCCTTGGCAAGCACGGTGGGATCGACGGTGCGGATCACGTTGGCTCCTGCTGCTTCCAAGGCATGGAAGATGCCCGCCACCGCATGGTTGGGGTCAAGCGCAACGCGCTTCCCCGCCAGCTCCGCCAGCGCCGGCTGAAAGTCGCTACGCGGACGAATGGCTACCGCGTTGCCAAGGTGCTGGGCGAGCGCGGGCGTGACTTTTTCGGGCGCGATGAACAACTCGGCGGTGCCGTCAGCCTTCACAACCACATAGCTGAGCGCCACCGGCGTGTTGGCGACGTCCGACCCGCGGATATTAAGCAGCCAAGCGATGGAATCGAGCGCGGTGATTACCGTCGCGTCATGCCCCTCGGCCTTGAGCCAGTCGGCGACCGCGGCTCGCTTGTCGGCGCTGTTGCGACCGGCGAGCTCCTCGGCATAGGGCGCGGCCGGCGCGGTCGAGGGCGCGGGCCGATCGGACCATACCGCGTCGATAGGATTGTGCGACAGTGGCACGAGCTCAATGCCTTTGGCCGCCAGCAGCGTCGTCGCCGCTTCCGCCCAGCCGATGCCGTGGAGCCAGGCGTCGTAGCCGATCTTCCCCCCTTCGGGCGCATATTCGGCCAGCCATTTCGCCGGGCTGGTTTCGGGAACCGGCTCGTAATCGAACAGATTGCCATCCACCTGATCACGGACCTGCACGGTGTAGCGGCCGTCCGTGAAAATCGCCGCGCCCTTGCCGCTGAACCTCTCGCCGGCCAGCACCACTGCCGTCCCCGCTGAGCCGCCGAAGCCCGTCAGCCAGCGCAGCCGCTGGGCATATTCGCCGACATATTCGCTCATGTGCTCATCGGAGATGGGGACCACGAAGCCATCTAGCCCGCGCCGCACCAATTCCTCACGCAAAGCGGCAAGGCGGGCTTCATGGGTCAGCATCAGCATGGTTGAGGTCCTTTCGCATCCCACATAGGGCGGGCCGATGAACGATGCCACCGCCAAGCCACTGCCTACCTCCCCCTCCGCCCCGCCGATTGCGGCGCGGAAGGCCCATAGTTTCACCCATCACGGGGTGACGATCGACGACCCTTATTTCTGGCTGCGCGACCCGGGCTACCCCAAGGTGGAGAACGCCGAAGTTCTGGCGCATCTCCAGGCCGAGAACGCCTGGTTCGAAGCGCGCATGGCGCCGCACCAGCCGCTGATCGAGACGCTGTTCCAGGAGATGAAGGGGCGCATCAAGGAGGCCGACGCCTCCGTGCCCGAGAAGGACGGCGACTGGCTCTATTGGATCGAATTCGAGGAAGGCGCGCAGTACAAGAAATGGTGGCGGCGCCCCGCCGGCACCACGGCGGCGGACGGCAAGGACGAGTTGATCCTCGACGAGACGGCACTGGCTGCGGGGCACGACTATTTCCGCCTCGGCGCGATGTCGGTCAGCCCGAGTGGGCGCCTCATGGCCTATTCGACCGATACGGACGGGTCGGAGCGTTACGTGATCCGGTTTCGCGCGCTGGGCGAAGGCGGCCACGATCTGCCCGACGCCGTGCCCGACAGCATCGGTGGCATCGTCTGGAGCGCGGCGGAAGACGCGGTACTTTACAGCCTGAGCGATGAAAACTGGCGTCACCGCACCATCAAGCTGCACCGGCTCGGCAGCGATGCAGCGGACAATGTCGTCATCTATCACGATCCTGACGAAGGTTTTTCCTGCTCGGTTGCTCTCGGCGCGCAGGAGAAGTGGATCATTATCAGCGCGGGCGATCACGAGACCAGTGAAGTGCGTCTCGTCCCCGCCGGCGATCCGCTAACCGAACCGATCCTGGTGCGGCCCCGCCAGACCGGCCTGGAATATGATGTCGATGTGCGCGACGAGATGCTCTTCGTGCACACCAACGACACGCATGAGAACTTCCGCCTCGCCACGGCGCCGCTGAGCAATCCAGGCGAATGGGCGACGTTGATCGAAGGGTCGGACGAATTTTATCTCACGGGTTTCGATCTGTTCCGCGATTACTACGTTGTTGAGGGGCGGCGCGGCGGGCTCGATCAGATCGAGCTGCGCTACTACGATGAACCCGCGCGGGTGGAGCCCATCGCGTTCCCGGAGGCGAGCTATTCGGCCGGCATGGGCGGCAATCCCGAATGGGCGACCGACCGCCTGCGGCTGTCCTATGAATCCATGGTCAGCCCGGCGACGGTTTACGACTACCACGTGGCCGAACGCCGGCTCGAAGCGCTCAAGGTCCAGGAAATTCCCTCGGGCTACGACGCCTCGCGTTATCGGACTGAGCGACTGGAGATAGCCGCGCGCGACGGAACCATGATCCCCGTCAGCATTGTCATGCGCCGCGACCGCGCGCCGGGCGGGCCGCTCTATCTCTACGGCTATGGCGCCTATGGCATCGCCATCGACCCGGGCTTTTCGACGGCGCGGCTGAGCCTGGTCGACCGCGGCTTCGCCTATGCCATCGCGCATATCCGCGGCGGCGACGATCTGGGGCGGGCCTGGTACAAGGCGGGCAAGCTCGGACAGCGGACCAATGCCTTCAACGATTTCGTGGATGTGGCGCGGGGGCTGATCGATCAAGGCTATACGCAGGCGGGGCGTATCGCCATTGCCGGGGGCTCGGCGGGTGGCGAGCTGGTGGGCGCGGCAATCAACCAGGCGCCCGAGTTGTTCGGCGCGGTCGCGGCGCATGTGCCTTTCGTCGATGTGCTCGCCACCATGCTCGATGCCAGCCTGCCGCTGACGCCCGGCGAGTGGCCGGAGTGGGGCAATCCGATCGAAGACCGCGCCGCCTTCGACCTGATCCGCAGCTATTCGCCTTACGACCAGGTGCGGGCGCAGGCCTATCCGCCGATGCTGGTGACTGCTGGGCTAAACGATCCGCGCGTCACCTATTGGGAGCCGGCGAAATGGGTCGCCAAGCTGCGCGAGCTGAAGACCGACGACAACGAGCTTTTGTTCAAGATCAACATGGGCGCCGGGCATGGCGGCAAATCCGGCCGCTTCGATTCCTTGCGCGAGGTGGCGGAGGAATACGCCTTCATCCTGTGGCAGATGGGGGTGGCGCCGTGAGCAACAGCTTCACGCAGACCTTCATCGCCCGCGCGGAAGACATCGACGAGCTCGGCCATGTCAACAACACCGTCTGGGTGCGCTGGGTGCAAGAGATCGCGACGGCGCATTGGCGTGCGGTTGCCGCGCCGGAGCATGTCGACGCATTCGTGTGGGTCGTGACCCGGCACGAGATCGATTATCGCGGCAATGTCGGCGAGGGGGCCGAGGTCACCGCGACGACCTATATCCCAGGCCGGCCGCATGGCGCGCGCTTCGACCGCTGCGTCGATTTTCACGATGCCTCGGGCAAGCTGCTGGTGGCGGTGCGTTCGACCTGGGCGATGCTCGACAAGGCGAGCGGACGCCTCGTGCGTATTCGGCCCGAGGTGGCGGCGCCGTTTATCGCCGCGGGCGAAAACTAGCCGAGAACAACCGCGAGGGGCGCGTATTCGTAGCCCAGCTCGTCGGCCACGGCCTTGTAGGTCACCTTGCCGTCGTGGACATTGAGCCCTTCGGCGAGATGCGGATTGGCCTTGAGCGCGCCCTGCCAGCCCAGCTGCGCGATCTTCAGAGCGTGGGGGAGCGTCACATTGTTCAGCGCATAGGTGCTGGTGCGCGCTACTGCGCCGGGCATGTTCGCGACGCAGTAATGCACCACCTCATCCACCACATAGGTTGGCTCGGCATGGGTGGTGGCGCGGCTAGTTTCGAAACAACCGCCCTGGTCGATTGCGACATCGACCAGCACGCTCCCCGGCTTCATGCATTTCAGCATCTCGCGGCTGACGAGCTTGGGCGCGGCGGCGCCGGGGATCAGCACCGCCCCGACGATGAGGTCCGCGCCGCAGACCTCCTCTTCCAGTGCGGCCTTGTTGGAAAAGCGCGTTTTGGCGCGGCTCTCGAAATGGATGCCGAGGCGCTCTAGCACCTCCGGGTCCCGGTCGAGGATGGTGACGTCCGCCCCCAGCCCCACCGCCATCTGCGCGGCGTTGAAGCCAACCACGCCGCCGCCGATGACAACGACCTTGCCCGGCAGCACGCCGGGCACGCCGCCTAGCAGCACCCCGCGTCCGCCATGCGCCTTTTCGAGCGCAGTCGCGCCGGCCTGAATGCTCATGCGGCCGGCCACCTGGCTCATCGGCTTCAGCAGCGGCAGAGTGTTGTTCGGGCCGGTGACGGTCTCATAGGCTATCGCGGTGACGCCGCTCTCGACTAGTTCGCGCGTCTGGTCGGGATCGGGCGCGAGGTGGAGATAGGTGTAGAGCACCTGGCCGCGGCGCAGCTTGGCGCGTTCGACCGCCTGCGGTTCCTTGACCTTCACCACCATCTCGCATTCGGCGAAGATCGGGTCCGGGCCATCGACAATCTTCGCGCCGGCGCCGCGATATTCCTCGTCGGTCGCGCCGATACCGCTACCCGCGCCGCTTTCGATCCAAACCTCGTGACCCTGATGGACCAATTCCCCAGCGCTCTCGGGAGTCAACCCGACGCGATATTCGTGGTTCTTGATTTCCTTGGGGCAACCGACGCGCATGAACCTCTCCTTGTCGCGCGTGCCGTTACAACTGCAACCAGCACGCGGCAAGCGCACCCGCTCATGCGAGGATGCGGCGATACAGCGCGATGTAATCGTCGGCCATGCGGCCTACCGAGAAGCGCTCTTCCACCGAGCGGCGACAAGCCGCGCGATCGATCTCATCCAGCCTGTCGATCGCCGCCACAGCTTCCTCGAAGCTGTCGACCAGGAAGCCGGTGACGCCGTGATCGATCAGCTCCGGCATCGACCCCCGGGCGTAAGCGATCACCGGTGTGCCGCAGGCCATCGCCTCGATTACGGACAGGCCGAATGGCTCATCGAAGCCGATAAGATGGAGCAGCCCGCGCGCCTGTCCCAGCGCCGCCAGCCGTTCCCCACCCCCGACCACCCCGCGATATCCGACCTGGCTGCCATCGAGATAGGGCTCGACCTCGCGTGCATGATAGGCCTCATCCTGCACCAAGCCGCACATCACCAGGCGACGACCGGCGGCCCGGGCGGCGCGGATTGCCTCCCCGGCGCCCTTGTCAGGGTGGATCCGCCCGAAGAATAACAAATCATCGCTGCCCAAGGGATGGAACGGAAACTCTTCGACTGGAATGCCGTGGTGGATCGTAGCCGCATAGGGCAGACCAGCCGCCCGGTCGGCATCGCTGATCGAAACGTAATGGCCGCGATCGGCATACCGCTGATACACCGGCAAGATGCGCGGACTGGAAAAGCCGTGGATGGTGGTGACGATCGGCGTGTTCACCATCTCGGAAAAGATGAGCGGCATGAAGTCGGCCTGATTGTGGATCAGGTCGAACTCCCCTGACTGCTCGAAACAATGCGCAATATGCAGCGCCTCCCACACTTTCGCATCGAGGGTCCGATCCTCGGAATAACCTCGGGGCACTACCCCGGCGAGGGTTCCGGCAGTCGCTGAATCCAGGGTGGCAAACAGTGTGACATCAACGCCGCGCGCCGCCAGTGCTTCGGTGAGCAGGCTTGTGACGAGTTCCCAGGGCCCATAGGCGCGCGGAGGCGTGCGCCAGGATATCGAGCTGAGCATGGCGATCTTCATTCGAGGATCAGCCCCTCGTCCGCACGTACCATTCCCGGCGCGGCTTCCCCGCTTAGCGTGCTGAGCAGCACCGTTCCTTCCCACGAGAAAGTCACGGCCTCGGGCGTGAGGTTGAGAAGGACGAGCAAGGCCCTGCCATCGATACAGCGTTCATAGGCAAGCACTCCGGGCGGCGCATCAAGCAGGCGCAGCGCCCCGATCTCCAGCGCCGCCTGGGACTTGCGCAGCGAAAGCAAAGTGCGGGTCAGATTCAGCATTGAGCCAGCATCATGGTCTTGCGCCGCCACATTGCGAGTGCGCCAATCGGCGTGGAGCGGGAGCCACGGCTCGGCAGCGGAAAAGCCGGCGCTTACGCTGTCGTCCCAGGCCATAGGCGTACGGCTCGGGTCGCGGCCAAGACCGATTCCCGGCTGGCGGAGCTCGCGCGGGTCCTGCACGCGGGCAGGCGGAATATCGACTTCGCCGATGCCCAACTCGTCGCCCTGATAAAGGGTGGGTGTCCCCCGCAGCGTCAAGAGCAGCATCATTGCGATCCGCGCCTGCGCTTCACCCAGGCGGGCGGCGATACGCGGCGCATCATGGCTGCCGACCACCCAGTTGGGCCAACCCCATGGCGGTAGCGCGGCTTCATACTCCGCGATGAGTTTGCGCAGGACGGCCGCGTCCCAGCGATGCTCCATCAGCCCGAAATTAAAGGGCAGGTGCACTTGTGGCCGTTCAGGCGTGCCATACCAGCGGGCAAGGCGCTCATACGGCAGGAAAATCTCCCCGATCAGGGCCCGTTCCCGCCCCGTGCCTCGGCTGTAGTCGTCAGCCAACGCGCGCATCTCAGCGCTTATCAAATGCGCCTCGGGTCGATCGGTGGAATGGGTCTGCAAGACGCGGTCGCGCTCGTTGCGGCCCGGTTTCCAGCGTGGGTTGATCGGGTTGTCGGGCAATCCCTCCGCCTTGACGATATGCCATAGGACATCGATGCGGAAACCATCGACCCCGCGATCTAGCCAGAAGCGCATGGCCCCCAGCATCGCCGCCTTCACCGCAGGGTTGCGCCAATTGAGGTCTGGCTGCTGGGGCAGGAAAGCGCGCAGATAATATTGCTCGGTCGCTTCGTCCCAGGTCCAGGCGGAACCGCCGAAATCGCTGATCCAGTTGTTGGGCGGGCCGCCGCCCGGCGCCGCATCGCGCCAGATATACCAATCGCGCTTGGGATTGGTGCGGCTGGAACGGCTTTCGACAAACCAAGGATGCTGGTCCGAAGTGTGGTTGGGCACGAAGTCGAGCAATAGCTTCAGACCTCGCGCATGAACCTGGTCCAGTAGGCGGTCGAAGTCCGCAAGCGACCCGAACATAGGCTCGATGTCGCAATAATCGGCAACGTCATAGCCGAAGTCCGCCATTGGCGAGGGGAAGACCGGCGAAAGCCAGACCGCGTCGACGCCGAGAGCCGCAATGTAGTCTAGACGCTGCTCGATACCGGCGAGGTCGCCGATGCCGTCCCCATCGCTATCCTGAAACGACCGGGGGTAGACCTGATAGATCACGCCGCGCTTCCACCACGGCGCATCTTGCTGCGAATCTCCGTCCATCAGCCCCCACAATGCGCGTGGGGGCAGATGGCTCCGGCTCGAAAGTTCAGAAATCGACGCTTACGCGGCCATAGAGGAACCGACCGTTGAAGCCCGCCGGCGAGAACTGGCTGAAGGGAATGAAATAGCCGTTGAGGCCGAAGTTCGGAGTGCCCGCTCCTCCCGGTTGGCCCCTGAAGACCCGGTCAGGATAGCTGTCGAACACGTTATTGGCGCCCACCGCCAGTTCGAACCGTTCGGCGATCTTGGCCCGCAATTCGATGTCGGCGACCCATTGTTCGCTTAGCGTCTGATCTGTGGACGCGGTCGCGAGATTGGTGGGGCCGACCGGCCGGCTCGGGTCGAACGTTCCCGGCACGGTCACTTCGCCGTAGCGATTGCCGCGCAAGGTCAGCCCGAATGCCTCGTAGTCGACGTCAAGGCCGAGGTTGATCTTAGTCCGCGGCTGACCTTCGGTCAGGCGCAGCGATTCCTGCCGTCCAAACAAGGTGAGTCCGGGCAGAGTCGGTAAAGTGGCCCGGTCCGTGATGTCGGTCTCGTTCTGGCTGAACCCAGCGGTAAGCGACACCCGGCCCAAACCAAAATCCGGCACGCGATAGGTGCCAACGATCTCATAGCCCTTGGTGCGCGTATCAATACCATTGATGAAGAAGCGCGCCGAAGAGACATTGTTGAAACCCGCGCCTTGCAGCAACGCGACGACGCCCGCGCCTTGGAGGATTTCAGTCACCACGATGCGATCGTCGATTTCGATATTGTAATAGTCGGCAGTAATGTTGAGACCGGGAATGAGCGAGAAAGTCGCGCCCACAGACCAGTTGGTCGATTCCTCCGGCTGCAGGGGCCGCGACCCAAGCGCCACCGCGATCGGATCGGCCACCGGTACGGTCAGGATTTCTAACAGCACGCCGTTCACATTGTTGGTCGAAGTTGTGGCGTAGAACTGCTGATGCAGGGATGGCGCGCGGAAGCCGGTCGAATACGACCCTCGCAATGCCAGCCCATCGATGGGCTCGAGCCGGGCGGCGATCTTCCCATTCAGCGTGTCACCGAAGTCGCTGAATTCTTCGTAGCGTCCGGCAACTTGCACCGTCAGAATATCGAAAAAGTCGCTTTCGAGCTCGATATAGGCGGCTTTGGCATCGCGGCTTGCGTCAACTGCGTTTGCGGGACGGAACCCCGGGAAAACTTGGGCGCCGGCTGGCGCGCCATTGGCAATGAACGGTCCCCCAGCGTAGCTTTGGAAATCACCGGGCACGATCTTGAAGTTCTCGTCCCGATATTCCGCGCCCACCGCAACGGACAACCCGTCCCCAAAGCCGACATCGAAGGTGCGCTGAAGATCAAGGTTGACGGTCGTCTGACCGAAGCGAAGCCCGCCGGCATCGAAGCGGCGCTGGCTTGCCTGGCCGAAACTGACGTTGAAGCTGTTCTCCACGCCGAAATCGAAGCGATTGGTGCCGTACACAACGCTCAGGTCGTAGTTGAACCCATCGCCCACCTCACCGCGGACGCCGCCCGCGGCGGCGATGTCCTCAATCCGGCTGGTGATCAGCGGAAGGAAGCCATCGGGATAGAATGCCCGGAAGGGAACGGTGACGGTCGGCGTGGAACCGGTGAAGTCGCGGTTGCGCGCATCTTCCGCGCGGCGATAGAATCCAGCGCTCTCCCCGTCGCGGATGCCATAGCTGGCGAAAGTGTACAGCTCTGCGCCGGGCGAGAGTTCGTAACCGGCGTTGAGGAACAGATTGTAATCACTGGTTGCGGCATCGCCATAGCGGTGAGTGAAGCGATCGATCGATAACTCGCGTGGATCGACGAGGCCGCCGACCAACGGATATTGTCGCCGCGGATCGGCACCGGAACGATTGGTGAAATCGCGATCCTGATATTGTGCCGACAGATTGAGATAGCCGCCCGGCCCCACCGGGAGCCCCATGTTGGCCGCTAGCGTCAGCGTTTCGCCGTCGCGTCGCTTGAGCTCCCCGCCATCGTCGGTCAGTTGATAGACGGGAGGGTTGGTCGAACCGGAGGTGGGATCGAGCACGGGTTGACCATTCGTGCCGACGACGGGGCCATTCTGGCGCAGCACGCCGTCCACCGTGGTCACATACTTGCCAAAAGTTGCCTGCGCTCGACCCCCTTCGGCCCTGCGCAGCTGGACGTTGATGACGCCGGCGATGGCATCCGAGCCGTATTGCGAGGACGCGCCATCGCGCAGCACCTCGATCCGCTCGATCGCGATGGGCGGAATGGTGTTGAGATCGACCGCAGCCGATCCGCGCCCAACCGATCCGTTGATGTTCAATAATGCGGAGGTGTGGCGGCGCTTGCCATTGACCAGCACCAGCGTCTGATCGGGCGCCAGCCCGCGCAATGTCGCCGGGCGCAATGCGTCGGTACCGTCGGTGATGGATGGCTGCGGGAAGTTGAAGCTGGGGACGAGCTGGTTGAGGACCTTGTTCGTCTCGGTATAGCCGCTGTTATTGAGAACATCGCCGCCAATCACATCGATGGGCACGGGGCTGTCGGCAACGGTGCGATCGGACCGGCGCGTACCAGTGACAATGATTTGATCCTGAGGCGCGGCCTCCCCCTCGGCCGAGGCGCTACTTTCGGGTACATCCTGCGCCGAGGCCGGCAGGCTTGATAAACTCGCGAGAGCCACGATCGCGGAACCTGCAAAGAGGCGGGAAAAGGTCGGCATCATCAAGCCCTTTCAAACGAAATTGCCCGAGAGCTAAGCGAGGGCGCAATCCTCGCCAAGCTACATCCGACCTAGACAAAACAAGATTACCGGGCCTGTGACAATCCGGTCACAAACATTGCCGAGCGTCAGAGCGGGTTGCCATCCTTGTCGCGATAGATTTCGCGGCGCCCAACATGGTTGGCGGGCCCGACGAACCCGTCTTCCTCCATACGCTCGATCCATTTGGCGGCGGTGTTGTAACCCACGCCCATCTGGCGCTGGAGCCAGGAGCCCGACGCCTTCTGATATTCGAACACGATCTGGCAGGCTTGGCGGTACTTGCGCTCGTCGGGATTGTCGCTCGCGGTGAGGTCGTCGTCGAAGCCGAAGCCGCCACCGTCTTCAGGCTCTTCAGTAACCGCATCGACATAGTCAGGGGCGCCCTGGGAGCGCCAGTGGTCGGCCACGCGCTCCACTTCCTCGTCAGCGACGAAGGGCCCATGGACGCGGATCATCGCGCCGGTGTTGGGCTTGTAAAGCATGTCGCCCTTACCCAAGAGCTGCTCCGCGCCCTGCTCGCCGAGGATGGTGCGGCTGTCGATGCGGCTCGTCACCTTAAAGCTGATGCGCGTTGGCAGGTTGGCCTTGATAACGCCGGTGATGACGTCGACCGAAGGGCGCTGCGTGGCCATGATGAGGTGGATGCCCGCGGCGCGGCTCTTCTGGCTGAGGCGCTGGATCAGCACCTCGATCTCCTTGCCGACGGTGACCATCAGGTCGGCGAGCTCGTCCACGATCAGTACGATCTGCGGCAGCACCTCGTAATCGAGCTGCTCCTCCTCGTAGATTTCCTCGCCGGTCTCGGGGTCGAAGCCGGTCTGCACCCGGCGGCCGAGCGGCGCGCCCTTGGCGATTGCCGCCCTGACCTTCTCGTTGAAGCCGGCGATGTTGCGCGAATTGACGCTCGACATCATCCGGTAGCGTTTCTCCATCTCCTCGACCGCCCACTTGAGCGCGCGGATGGATTTGGCGGGCTCGGTTACAACTGGACTCAGCAGATGCGGGATGTCGTCGTAGGTTTTGAGCTCGAGCACCTTGGGATCGATCAGGATCAGGCGGCATTCGGTGGGCGTGAAGCGGTAGAGCAGGCTCAGCAGGATGGTGTTGAGGCCCACCGACTTGCCCGAACCGGTGGTGCCTGCGACCAGCAGATGCGGCATGGCGGCAAGGTCGGCGATGATCGGCTCGCCGGCGATGTCCTTGCCAAGGATGATCGGCAGCGCACCCTTGCTGTCGGCGAAGGCGGCGCTCTCGATCAGCTCGCGATAGCTGACGGTCTGGCGGTCGGCATTCGGCAGTTCGATGCCCATCACCGTCTTGCCAGGGATCGGGCTGACACGCGCCGATATCGCGCTCATGTTGCGGGCGATGTCTTCGGCGAGGCCGATGATCCGGCTGGCCTTGATGCCAGGGGCGGGTTCGAGCTCGTACATCGTGACCACCGGCCCGGCGCGCACGGCGGTGATCTCGCCCTTGACGTTGAAATCGTCGAGCACGGTCTCGAGCAGCCGCGCGTTGCGCTCAAGCGCCAGCTTATCGAGCTTGACCGCTTTCTCCGCCGGCGGCGGCGCCAAGAGCTCGATGCTCGGTAGCTCATACTGTGCGAACATGTCCCGCTGCTTGGGCTTGGCAGCAGCGACGGCGCGGCGCGGGGCCTCGGCGGGATCGGGTATGTCAGGCGCACGGCGAGGCGGGGCCGTAGCGACCTCATCGTCCTCTTCGTCGTCCTCCGCGGCCGGCGGGCGGACCCGCTCGCGGCGGCCGGGAAGCGGGCTGGCGGCGCGCTCGACCGGGGCGCGATCGCGGCGGAGAAAGTCGGGCAAGGTCAGGAACCGCCGCCAGTCGAGCGCAAAGACCTTGCCGACTAGCGCCAGACCTCCGGCCAGGGCGGCTAGCGCTAACCCCCCCACGATCCAGCCTTGCGCCGCCTCGCCGAAACGACCGGCGACGCCCTCGATGGCACGCGCTCCCAGCAAGCCGGCAAGACCGCCAGCACCGGCGGGAAGGCTGCCGAGTGAATTTTCGAACAGCAGCGCCAGGACCGTGCCGAGCAAGACGATTCCGGCAAGCAGAATGCCGAACGGCCTCCACCACGGCCCGGTCTCGGCCTCGCCATCGGTTTCGACCTCGAGCCAAAGTCGCCGCGCGCCGACATAGAGCAGTGGCAGCAGCAATATCGCGGGCAGGCCGAACCAGCCGAGCGCCTTGTCGCTCGCCCATGCGCCGGGCGCGCCCATCCAATTCGCAATGCCTTCGTGAGCTGCAGCGGTCGAGCCACTCGGGTCGGTCTGCGTGTAGCTCGCGAGCGCCAAAGTCAGGAACAGCGCCAGCCCCGCTAGCAGCGCCGCGCCTGCGATCTCCGCGGCTCGCGAAAGCGAGCGGCGGAAGGTCGCCTTCCAGTCGGGCTTGGGAACTGCGCGCGTAGCCATCGCCGCAGTATGAATCCGTCGCGAGTCGCCCGTCAAGCAGACTGCGGCGGAACGAGTCCATCGATGGCGCCCCAGCGCGGCCAGTTCAGCTCCGCCGCGCGCTCTGCCGTCATGCCGCCCAGCGCGATTACGGGTATCGAAGTGGTTTGCGCCAGCACGTTGAAGCCATGTATGCCGAGGGTCGGCGCGCCGGGATGCGAGGCGGTGGGGAAAACCGGCGAGAGGAAAACGCCGTCAGCCCCCATCCCGGCGGCCGCTGTCATCTCCTCCGCATCATGCGCCGTCGCGAGGTGGATCAACCCATCGCCGGCTGCAATCTCTGCGGGCTTCCCATAGACCCCGTCCGCGCCCCATTCGCGGGCGAGATGCACGGCCCCTGCCAAGACGACGGTGTGCCCGCCCTGCTTGGCTATCCTGGCCAAGGCCCCAAAGCGCTCGGCGCGCTCGGCGGGCGGGAGGTGATAATGGCGGAACACAAAACCGGACCCCGGAGGGAGAGCGGTCAATGCGCGCTCCAATCCGGCGTCGTTGCGCGCGTCCGACAGCAACCAGATCAGCGGCAGCGAAGACTGGCGTGCAGACATGGCGCCGGTATAGCGCCCGGCCATGGAAATGGCAGACAATCCGCTCCAAGACGTCCGCACCCGCATCGCCAAGGCCTGCAAGATTGCCCGGCGCGATCCGGGCGAGGTCATGCTGATCGCGGTCAGCAAGACCCAGCCGGCCGACACAATCCGGCCCCTGCTGACGTTAGGCCAGCGACATTTCGGCGAAAACCGCGTGCAGGAAGCGCAAGAAAAATGGCCTGGCCTGAAGGAGGCGCATCCGGCGGTGCAACTGCATCTCGTCGGACAGCTGCAATCGAACAAGGCGGAGGACGCGGCGCGGCTTTTCGACGCGATCCACTCGCTCGACCGGCCGAGCCTAGTCGCCACGCTTGCCAGGGCCTTCGATAAGACGGGACGGCGGGTGCCCTGTTTCGTCCAGGTCAATATCGGGGCCGAGGAGCAAAAAGGCGGCTGCGCGCTAAGCGACCTGCCGGCCCTGATCGATCAGGCGCGGGCCGCCGATATTCCGCTCGCAGGGCTGATGTGCGTGCCGCCCGCCGATATCGAGCCTGCTCCCTTCTTCGCCCTGCTCGACAAGCTGGCGCGCGATAACGGTTTGGAGGGCCGCAGCATGGGCATGAGCGGTGACTTCGACACCGCCATCATGCTGGGCGCCACACATATCCGGGTGGGCACGGCCTTGTTTGGTGAACGCGGTTGAGCTCTGACGAAAAAGGGGCGCCGCAATGGACGCCCCTTAGTCCCTCCCCGTACTCGGGGTAGTCTTTGTCGCGCTACCGCGTTCGCTGCTTGAGCGCGGTTAGAACCTGAACCGACCCGTCACGCCATAGGTGCGCGGCTCGGCAAGGAACTGCGAGAAGATCTGCCGGCCGCCCGGATATTGCGGATCGACAAAGGGTGCCGAGGTCGTGCCCGCTTGGAAGGGCGAGTTGAAAGCCACTTGTGCGTAATCGACGTCGAACAAGTTCTGCGCCCAGAGCTCGATGGCCCAGCGCTCTTCCGCCCCGCGGATGCCGACACGCGCGTTGAACAACGCATAGCCGTCCTGCTCCTTCTGTGGGAACAGGTCGGAACCGGTGTTGTAGTCGCTGGTCATGCGGCCATCGACATAAACGAGGCCGGACAGCCCGCTGCTGCCGATCTCCGGCGTCCAAGTGACACTGCCGGTCGCAACCAGTTCGGGCGCGTTCGACAGATTATCGCCCGGCAGCTTGCGCAAGGCCGGATCGAGCGGGGAGCCCGCACGGGTTCCGACGATGTCGGGGCGATACTTGGTCTTGGCGTAGGTGAGGCCCGCCGCGACACGGAGGTCCGGTGACGGCACCATCTGTGCTTCGAGTTCGAACCCTTGCGTGCGTACGCCATACGTCACGTCGTCAGGCGAACACGATCCGGTCAAAGCAGCCGGATTCGGGTTCGTAGCCGTGGGCGGGACGAAGTTGGGAGCTCCCGGAGCGATGCTTTGGTCGCTGTCCGCCCCCGGCCCGCCGATGAGGTTCGAGCAGCCGTTGACCGTCTGCACCAGGAAAACGGTGCCGTTGAAGGTGTTGAGCTGGAAGTTGCTGAAGTCGGACCTGAATCCGGAAACGCTGAAGCTGAACGGACCGGTAGAGTATTTGACGCCGACCTCGTAGCTGTCGACCAGTTCGGGATCGAACTGGAGATTGCCAACCAGCGCTTGTGCACCCGCCTGCCCGCCAAAGGGAAGGATCGGTGATTTCAGCGCCGAACGGTCCAGGTTGAAGCCGCCCGCCTTATAACCGCGCGCGTAACTGGCGTAGAACAGGGTGTCGTCGTTCGGCTTGAAGGACAGGATCGCTGTGCCGGTGAACTCATCCTCGTTCCGATCGTCGCTGATCGAAACGCCGTTGAGCTCGGCCGTCGAGTTGCCCTGGCAGCCCAGTCCGATCAAGGCACCTGCCAGCGCGCGAGCGGTGGCGTTCGGGCTGGCGAGGTCGTCGAGCAACCGCCCCTGGAGAGTCGTGCAGGCCGTGTTGTCGTTCCCGAAGGTGGCGGAAAAGTCCTTCTTGTCGTTGGTGTAACGCAGCCCCAGGGTCAGATCGAGGCGATCAGTGATGTGGATGATATTGTGGGTGAACAGTGCCCAGTTGCTGTCCTCCTGAAAGTAGTTGTCGATCGTCGATCCACGATCGTTCAATCCATCGAGGGCAGCAAAGCCAGCAACTATGTCAGGGCCGGAAGCCCCCGTCGCCGCGGCTAGCGTAGCTGGCCCCACCCCGGGGACGACGCATGAGGGGCTGGTAGGCGAATAGAGCCCGGCCAAACCACCGCCCGAAATGATGCGGCAGGTCGCAAACCGGCCATACTGGCTGCCGAAGCGCAGATTATCGCGCACGGTAAGCTTTTCATTGGCATAGAAGCCGCCGACCAGCCAGTCCAGCACGCCATCGAACGCTTCACCCTGCAGGCGAATTTCTTGGGTGAATGTATGGAACTGGCGATAGGCCTCGTCGCTTTCGCCGCGATAGAGGATGTCAACCCGGCCATAGTCGGTGTCCGAAGCCTGACCCGACCGGTACTCGCGATAGCCGGTGATCGAGGTCAAGGCGACGCCCCCGAAATCATAATTGATCTCGCCTGAGAAGCCGTAATCCTTGGTGGTTCCGGCAAAGCTGCGGCCGGGCGAGACGTAGATCGTGCGGTCGTAACCCTGATTGAAGCCCGCCAATGGTTGGCCAAGGTCACGCAACACGTTGATGATGTTGTTACCGGTCGGCTGCAGCGGCGCCAGCGGCGTCGATGGATTGTTCAGGTTACCGATAAACGGGTTGACACTGCTATCGACGTAAGTCGCCGCGCAGCATTTCTCGTCACGGAAAGTGTAATCCGCAATCAGCCGAACGGAAAGTGCCTCGTTCGGCTCGAACAGCAGCTGGCCGCGCAGGAAGTACCGGTTGCGGTCGTTAACGTCGGTGTTGTTTGTGGTGTCCTGATAAAACCCATCACGGCGAACGTAGATGCCATCCAGACGCGCGGCGATGGTTTCGGTCAGCGGTCCGGTGATGCTGCCGCCAAGACGCAGGAAGTCATAATTTCCGTAAGTCGCCTCGCCCGTCGCGCCGAACTCGAAATCGGGGCGCTTGGAAAAGATGCTGATCAGGCCGGCGGAAGAATTGCGGCCGCCGAGCGTGCCCTGCGGGCCGCGCTGGACTTCGACCCGCTCGATTTCGCCGAGCTCGTTGAGGCCGATGCCCGAACGCGAGCGATACACGCCATCGATGAAGACCGGGACCGAGCTTTCAAGGCCAGGATTGTCGCCAACCGTACCGATGCCGCGGATACGAGCCGAGCCATTGGCTTCGGTGCCGGTGGACGAAACCAGCAGCGACGGCGCGACCTGATTCAACTGGCGAATATCATTGGCGCCGCTGTTCTGAAGCGTTTCGGCGTTCACTGCGGAAATAGCCACCGGAACGTCGGCCAGTTCCTGGCGACGGCCCTGCGCTGTGACGACAATGACGTTTTCATCCTGCTCTACCGAGGCATCGGCGGCGGCTTCGGTAGTTTGCTCAGCGCTGGCGTCTTGCGCCAGGGCTGCAGGAGCGAACGCCGCACCCGCGCCGAGGAGGGCAAGCACGCGCAATGAGGCAAGGGTCGTCATAATCTCTCTCCCTGTCATCCTTATGACGCGAACGAATACTGCCTCGTCGCTTTTGTGCAATATCCTGCCGATCAAAGGCGCTCAGGCATCTTCCAACCGTGCCTGAAACGCATCACTCCCCGCCTCGAGCAGTGTTCGCTCGAGGCGCGTCAACCGATCTGGCGCGGTAAGCTTGGAGCCAGTCGCGTCGGTGACGTAGAAGGTGTCAGCAGCCCGTTCGCCATAAGCGGTGATGTGCGCCGAATGGACAATCGCGCCCGCTTCGAAAAGCGCGCGGCTGAGCCGGTAGAGCAACGCCGGCCGATCTCGGGCATTGACTTCGATCACCGTAAATCTTCCCGAGGCCTTATTGTCGAATAAAACACGGGGGCGGACGTCAAAAGCAGCAGCACGCCCGTTAGGTAGCGGTCGCTGAGCGAGTTTCGGGGCCAACTCGATGCGGTTGGCAAGGGCATCGCCGATCGTGCGCTCAAGCCGCTCCAGCTGCGCGGCTTCCCGGAACGGTCCGCCGTGCGGGTCTTGGACCAGAAAATTGTCGACCGCCCATCCCTCCCGGGTCGTGTGAATACGGGCGTCGATGATGTTGCCGCCCGCCAGGTGAATGCCACCGGCGATGCGGTAAAAAAGCCCGGGGTGGTCGGCAGCGATTACCGTCACCAGCGTGGCGCCGCGTGCTTCGTAATAGTCGGTCTCTATCGAGAGCTGTGCGCCGCTCTCGCGTGCTGCCGCATAGGCGAGGAGATTTCCCGCAGCGATATCCTCCGGCTCGGCGACCCAATAGGCGTCGCCCATCGTCGCGCCGAACCTGTCCACCAGGGCGCCCTCGGCCCCAAGCCGCTTGGCGACTTGTGCCTGCTTCGCGGCGACCCGCTCCCGGCGCCCTTTGCGGGCGTGGCCGAGGCGGAGGTGTTCCTGGGCGACGTCATAGAGTTCGCCCAGCAGCTGGCCCTTCCAGCTGTTCCAGGTGCCGGGTCCCACCGCGCGGATATCGACCGCGGTCAGGATCATCAGATGGCGCAAACGTTCAGCGCTTTGCACGCGCGCGACGAAATCTTCGATGGTCTGGGGATCAGTCAGGTCGCGCTTGAAGGCGGTTGCACTCATGAGGAGATGCTCGCGCACGAGCCAAGCGACCATTCCGGTTTCGCTCTCAGTGAGGCCGAAGCGCGGGCACAGCCGCTCGGCTACCTCCGCCCCTAAAATCGAATGATCGCCGCCGCGCCCCTTGGCGATATCATGGAGCAACGCCGCGACGTAAGCCACTCGGCGGCTGCCGACCTTATGGATCAGTCTGCTTGAGCGTGGGTGGTCGGAAGTCAGCTCCCCCTTTTCGATTTGGCTGAGCAATCCAATGGCGCGAATGGTGTGCTCATCGACTGTATAGTGATGGTACATGTCGAACTGCATCTGCGCGTTCACGCGGCCGAAATCGGGCACGAACCGGCCGAATACATTGGCCTCGTTCATCCACCGCAGGGCTGCTTCGGGATTATTGCGGCCCGTTAATAGCTCGAGGAAGAGAGCGTTGGCGCGGGGGTCCTCACGGACGCCTCTGTCGATGAGCGCGCTTTCGCGGTTGGCGAGACGCATGGATTGCGGATCGACCTCAAGTTCGTGAGCCTCGGCGAGCTGGAAGATTTCGATCAATCGCACCGGATCCTTGGAGAACCAGTCCCGCGACGGCGCCGCTATCCGACCGCTATGCACAATGTAGCCCTTGACCTGCCGCGGTCGACTGCGGAAGCCAGCGAAGAAGCCGCTTGCGCGGGTCTTCTGGGCAAATTCGGCATCGATGTGCGCGAGGAAAAGACCAGTGAGCGCCCCCACACGCTTCGCTTGCAGGAAATAGAACTGCATGAAGCGCTCGACGGCACTTTTCCCCGGACGTTCAGCGAAGTTCATTCGCTCGGCGATTTGCCGCTGCAAGTCGAACGTCAACCGGTCTTCGGCCCGGCCAGTAATGGTGTGTAGATGACACCGCACAGCCAATAACCAACCGTCGGCACGGCGAAAACTCATATACTCGGCGCGAGTAAACAGGCCGACGTCGACCAGTTCGGCGGCGTTGCGAACCTGGTGGATATATTTGCCGATCCAGTACAGTGTCTGCAGGTCGCGCAGGCCGCCCTTGCCCTCTTTCACATTGGGTTCAACGACATAGCGGCTGTCGCCCATGCGTTTGTGGCGCGCGTTTCGCTCTGTGAGCTTTTGCGTGACGAACTGCCGTTCGGTCCCTCTCACCACCTCTTCGACAAAGCGCTTGTGAGCTTCCTCATAAAGCAACTCGTCGCCCCACACGTAGCGGCTTTCCAGCAGCGCCGTGCGGATGGTCAGATCCTCGCGGGCCATACGCACCATATCGGCGGGGGTGCGGGTGGAGTGACCTACTTTGAGGCCCAGGTCCCACAGCAGATACAGCATGGCTTCCACCACCTGCTCGCACCAGGGCGCATCGCGCTGCGGGATCACGAAAGCGATGTCGACATCGGAACGCGGACATATCTCCGCCCGGCCGTAGCCACCGACCGCCAGCACCGCGATGCGCTCGGCGGCGGTGCGGTTGGGCGCTGGATAGAGATGGGTAGTGGCGTGCTCGAAGATCACCCGTATGAGCTGGTCGAGGAGGAAGGCGTGGCCGCCCGTGATCTCATGACCCGCCGCCGGTTTCGCGAGCAGGCGCCGTTCGAGCTCTTCCCGCCCCCGGGACAACGCGTCCTTCAATGCCGCCACGACCTTGGGCCGGAAGCAGATCGGGTCGGCCTCGTGAAGCGCGGCGACAGTCTCCGCCAGAGCGCGCCGGTCGATGATCGCGCGCTGGTTGGGCAGCCGGACCGCGGTCACGCGCTCTGAGTTTGCTCGGCGTACATCGCCTTTACCTGGCGCTTGTCGACCTTTTCGGTGCCGAGCCGGGGCAATTGCTCATGCGCCTGCCAGAGGCGCGCGGGCACCTTGAAGGCGGCGATATGCTCCCGCAGGAATTCCTGCAGATCCTCCGCTGCCAGCGTCTTGCCCTCGTGAAGCAGATAGACCGCCGCCGGCACCTCGCCAAAACGGTCGTCGGGGATGCCGAAGACGGAGCATTCGGCGATGTCCGGATGGGCATAGAGCGCGTCCTCGACCTCGATGCAGGCGATATTCTCGCCGCCGCGAATGATGATGTCCTTCTTGCGGTCCACGATGAAGAGATAGCCGTCCTCGTCGAGGTAGCCGAGGTCGCCCGTGCGGAAATAGCCATCGACGGTGAAACACTCGCGCGTTGCCTGCTCGTTCTTCCAATAGCCGAGGAAATTGGCGGCCGAGCGGATCGAGACCTCGCCGGTCTGGCCGGCGGGGAGCGGTCGGCCGTCGTCATCGAGGATCGCCATGTCGACCAGCGGTTTGGACGGCAGGCCGGTGGAGCCGGGCTTGGCAAGATAGTTCTCGTTGAGATTGCCCGCGCCCACGGCGTTGGTTTCTGTCAGGCCGTAGCCCAGCACCGGATAACCGTCCTGAAACGCGTCCTTGATTTTCTGGACATGTTCGACGGGGCGAGGCGCACCGCCCGCGGCGAAGGTCTTGCACTGCGACAGATCGTAGCGGTCGCGATCAGGGTGGGAAGCCAGTTCATAGCTCATCAGCGGCACACCGACGAAATAGGTGACCTTCTCCTGATCCAACAGGCGCAAGGCTTCGGTCGCATCCCATTTCGGCATCAGCACCAGCTTGCGGCCCATGGCGAAGCTTTGAAGAAACAGCGGCACCTCGCCGGTGACATGGAAGAGCGGGACCGCCACAAGCGCGGAGGGCTGGACCGTCGGCGCCTCGCCGCGCTCGGTCAGGAGCTGAACAATCATCGCGGTCTGGCAGATGTAATTCATCGTGCCCGACATCACGCCCAGATGATCCGAATAGGCGCCTTTGGGATGACCGGTCGATCCCGAAGTGTAAAGGATCGTCGCGAGGTCGGAGGGCCCCAGCTCGCCCAGCATCCGCATGGCGGTGTCGCCCTCGGCCCAGACCTGCTCCAGCCCGGTCGCCGGATCGCCGTGACTGAAGGTGACGACACGCGCGCCGTGGTCGAAGCCTTCGAGCCGAGCCGCGCGTTGCGCATCGGCGAGCACCAGCGAGCATTCGCACAGGTCAATGCCGTAAGCGAGCTCTTCGCCCGTCCACCAACCGTTGAGAAGCGTCGCACAGCCGCCAGCCATGAGCGTTCCCATGTAAGCGACGATCCAGTTGATCGAATTGCGCGCTGCGATGCCGACCCGGTCGCCCTTCTTGACGCCATGAAAAGTCGCCAGGCCATGCGCGACACGGGCGGCCGCGGCATACACCTCGCCGAAGGTCATCCGCAGATCACCATCCACGAGGAAGAGCGTGTCGCGATGCTGATTGCTGAAATGGGCCAGGTAATGCGCAACGCTGGGCGGCGCCTTGACGAAGGCGGGCATATCCACGCCGCGCCGGGTAATCGTCGTCAGTTCGAACATCTGGCCGGGGGCGGTGACGGCGGCGGTGATGCGCTGAATATCGCGGTCGAGATCGGTGGGCATGAGCGGTAGCTGGGTCCTCTCCACAGGGTAGGACACGGCGGCGCTCGCGGGCTTTCCCGCATCGCTCCGCTGTGCCAAAAGCCGCGCCCGACGGGTGGCCGGGTGCGGCCTTCGCCCGATGTCTAAGGGGATATGAGCTTGCTGTCACTACTGGCGCCCGCCGCCGTCTCGGCCCAGCCGCTGTCATGGGCAGCGCTTGGCCTGACCCCGGGCATCGAGCTCGGCTTTTTCACCCTGCGCTGGTATTCGCTCGCCTATCTCGCCGGCATTCTCCTTGCCTATTGGCACCTTGGCAAAATGATTCGCCAGCCGGGCTCTCCGATGGCGCAGCGCCATGTGGACGATCTGTTCTTCTATTGCACGCTGGGCGTCATCCTAGGCGGCCGGTTTGGGTTTGCGTTGTTCTACAAGCCCGAGCTGTTCACGGATTTCAGCAATCCCGGCCCCGTGAGCTGGGGCCTGCTGCGCCTGTGGGACGGGGGTATGAGCTTCCACGGCGGGGTGCTCGGCGTGCTGGTAGCAATCACTTGGGTGGCGCTGCGCAATAAGCTCAATTGGCTGCGTATCTGCGATTACGTCGCCGTAAACATCGGCTTCGGCATGCTGTTCGGACGGCTTGCCAATTTCGTGAACGGCGAGCTGTGGGGCCGGGTGACCGATGTCCCCTGGGCGATGACCTTTTGCGATATCGAGCACACCGCCAGTACCTGCGTCAGCAGCTTTCAGGCACGCCATCCCAGCCAGCTTTACCAGGCGGCTTTGGAAGGGCTGGCGATCATTCTCATCATGCTGTGGCTGTTCTGGCGAACCAATGCACGTTGGCGCTCGGGATTGTTGGTGGGTGTTTTCACCGTCGGCATGGGCGCGGCGCGCTTCATCAACGAATTTTTCCGCGAGCCCGACAGCTATCTGGTCTCGGTGGTCGAGCAAACCGGCTTGAGCCGCGGCCAGTGGTTGTCGCTGCCGATGATCGCGGTGGGCCTGGCGGTCATCGCCTATAGCCTGACACGGCGGATTGAGCCCAAGACCTCCGCCCCGGTAACGTGAGGGAGGTGCAGGGCGGCGAGTTGGCCGCTCGCTTCCGCCGCCTGATCCGCAGCGACGGTCCGATTTCCGTCGCTCGGTTCATGGGCGAAAGCAATGCCCAGTATTACGCCTCGCGCGATCCGCTGGGCTCGGCCGGCGATTTCGTAACGGCTCCGGAAATCAGCCAGATGTTTGGCGAGCTTGCCGGGCTGTGGCTGGCCGACCTCTGGAGCCGCGCGGGGCGACCGGAGGGCGCGTTCTATGCCGAATTGGGGCCAGGTCGCGGCACGCTCGCCCGCGACGCTTTGCGAGCGATGGGCCGGGTGGGTCTCGCGGCATCCGTCCATCTGGTCGAAGGTTCGCCTGCCTTACGCGCCGTGCAGGCTGGCGTCGTGCCGGGCGCATTCTTTCACACTGATAGCAGCGGCCTGCCGGAAGCAGGTCCGATGCTGCTGCTGGCAAACGAGTTTCTCGATGCTCTACCCATTCGTCAATTGGTTCGCACCGAGGCTGGTTGGCGCGAGCGGATGATTGGGCTCGCGGGTGAAGACTTCGCTTTCGTCGCCGGGTCCAGCGATATGAGCGCTGCGCTGGGGGACTTGCATGCCGACACGCCTCTCGGAACAATCATCGAAACCTCCCCGGCCGCCGCGGCCGTTGTCGGCGAGGTGGCGGACCGGATAATGCGGCAGGGCGGCGCGGCATTGCTCATCGATTACGGCCACCTCACGCCGCGGACGGGGTCCACGCTGCAGGCGGTGCGCGCCCATCGCCGGGTCGATCCCCTCGCCCAGCCGGGCGAGGCCGACCTCACGGCCCATGTCGATTTCACGGCGCTCGCGGGGATTGCTGGGCGGACGGGATGCCGCGTTGACATGACCACCCAAGGCGAATGGCTGAGCGCGATGGGGATCGATGTTCGCGCCGCCGCGCTTGCTCGCGCGGCCCCGGCGCAGGCCAATTCAGTGGCGATTGCTCGCGACCGGCTTGTGAAGCCGGAGGAGATGGGTCAATTGTTCAAGGTCATGGCGATCACGGCACCGGGCTGGCCGGCGCCTGCTGGCTTTTCGCCCGATTAGGAAGGGTCGGATTTTGCGCAAACTGCTTGTTGCTGCGGTCTCGCTCGCCATCGCCGCCCCGCTTTCGGCGGCAGAACCTGTCACCGGCCGCTGGTTGACCGCCGAGAAAACCGGGATTGTCGAGATCGCGCCCTGCGGGGCCAAGCTGTGCGGCACGATCATCAGGCTGACCGGATCCCAGCGCGGCGGCGCCGACCCGCGCGATGCCAATAACCCGAACCCCGCTTTGCGATCGCGCCGTATCGTTGGGCTGCCGATCCTGACTGGTTTCACTGCGCGGGAGGGTGATTGGCGCGGCCAGATTTACGATCCCAACAGCGGCAAGACCTATCGTTCGATTGTGAAGCTCGGTGACAGGGACAGGCTGGAGGTAAAGGGCTGCATCGGGCCGTTCTGCCGCACCCAGGTCTGGACGCGCGTCCGCTAGCCAGCGGCACACTTCCCTCCAAGCTGAAGTTTGCCGAGTTCGGCGCATCCCGCTATCGGCCCGCGCAACGCAATCGCGAGCCAGCAGGAGAGAGCATGCGCGCGACACCCGATTTCGATTTCCAGCTCGGCGAGAGCGCGCAGATGATACGCGAGGCCACCGCCCGCTTCGCTGACGAGCAGGTGGCACCGCTGGCCGAGAAGGCCGACCGCGAGGACTGGTTTCCGCGCGAGCTGTGGCCCGCCATGGGCGAACTGGGCTTGCACGGCATCACCGTGGACGAACCCGATGGCGGGCTGGGATTGGGATATCTCGAGCATGTCATCGCGGTCGAGGAGATCAGCCGCGCTTCGGCAAGCATAGGGCTCAGCTATGGCGCGCATTCGAACCTCTGCGTTAATCAAATCAGGCGTTGGGGCAACGACGAGCAGAAGGCGAAATATCTGCCCAAGCTGATCAGCGGCGAGCATGTCGGTTCGCTGGCGATGAGCGAGGCCAGCGCTGGCTCCGACGTGGTGGGCATGAAGCTCAAAGCGGATGCGGTGCAGGGCGGATATATCCTCAATGGCACCAAGTTCTGGATTACCAACGCCACCCATGCGGATACGCTGGTCGTCTACGCGAAGACGGATGGCAGCGCCGGTTCGCGCGGCATCACCGCCTTCCTCATCGAGAAAGACATGCCCGGCTTCTCGATCGGCCAGAAGATCGAAAAGATGGGGATGCGCGGCAGCCCGACGGCGGAGCTGGTGTTCGACGATTGCGAAGTGCCCGACGAGAACGTGATGGGGCCGGTCAATGGGGGCGTGGGCGTGTTGATGAGTGGGCTCGATTATGAGCGCGTGGTGCTCGCCGGCCTGCAGCTCGGCATCATGCAAGCGTGCCTCGATACCGTCATTCCCTATGTCCGCGAGCGCAAGCAGTTCGGAAAGCCCATCGGCGCCTTCCAGCTCA
>ERZ1066119.52-NODE-52-length-90333-cov-19.769811_pt1 | contig 90333 bp, 81 predicted proteins | sample MGYA00382766_ERZ1066119 | MGnify/ENA primary metagenome ERZ1066119 (study PRJEB33369, sample SAMEA5778349) | biofilm metagenome | biome: Industrial cooling water; feature: Water cooling tower basin; material: Biofilm | place: United Arab Emirates | collected...
GGTTAGGGGGGATCGAACCGACAATATTTGTAACTAGCAACTTGCGTTAGCTAATACCAGAAATAAATCTCCCATTAGCAATTAGCCATTAGCAATTAGCCATTAGCAATTTGAGTTAATCAGAAACCTCTGCCATTTCAATCGCGCGCCCATAATAGTCTTTTAGCAAAAAATTAAGCCGCCAATCGCGGCGAATTTTGATCGATACTGGAAAAACAGCAGCTAAATAGGTAAAACGATAGATGGATATTAGGGCAACAGATACCGCGCGCTTAGACTGGACAGGAGACGGACTGGCAATTGGTTTGTTTGAAGATGGAGTCGAGTTAACCGGCGATCTAGCGCAATTAAACGAGAAATTCGGCGGAATTTTGCAGGAATTGATTGCAGAAACCGAATTTAAAGCCAAAGAAGGCAGCACCGCTTCGTCGCGTATCGGGGTTAACAGTCCCGTCCGCAAGATTATTTTAGTCGGGTTGGGTAAGTCAGAAGCGTTCAAATTAAACACTTTGCGGCGCGTGGCGGCATCGATCGCGCGGGTGGCGAAAAAGGAAAAATGCAAAACCTTGGGGATAAGCTTACCCGTATGGAATGAAGATCCGGCACAGACAACGAGTGCGATCGCAGAAGGCATTCTCCTCGCCCTACACCAAGATAACCGCTTTAAGTCAGACCCAGAAGACAAACCACCCCAAATCGAACAAGTCGATCTGCTAGGATTACCAGGTCAAGATGAAGCAATTTCCCGCGCCCAGAAAATCTCCACTGGCGTTATTTTAGCGCGAGAGTTGGTAGCCGCCCCCGCTAATGAAGTCACGCCAGTAACAATGGCAGAAACAGCACAAGCGATCGCCTCTGAATTTGGTTTAGCCGCAGAAATTTTAGAACGGGAAGACTGCGAAAAGCTAGGCATGGGAGCATTTTTAGGCGTCGCCCAAGCATCGGATTTACCACCAAAGTTTATCCACCTAACTTATAAACCAGAAGGAACCCCGCGGCGGAAATTAGCAATTGTGGGGAAAGGATTAACCTTTGATTCGGGTGGTTTAAATATTAAAGGTGCGGGTAGCGGCATCGAAACCATGAAAATGGATATGGGAGGTGCTGCTGCAACATTAGGGGCGGCGAAAGCGATCGCGCAACTCAAACCCGATGTCGAAGTTCACTTTATCACCGCTGCGACCGAAAATATGATCGGCGGGCGCGCCATGCATCCGGGCGATATTCTCAAAGCATCTAACGGTAAAACCATCGAAGTCAACAACACCGACGCCGAAGGGCGTTTAACCTTAGCAGATGCTTTAGTATTTGCCGAAAAATTGGGCGTCGATGCAATTATTGATTTAGCCACGCTAACGGGTGCTTGCGTCATTGCTTTAGGTGACGATATTGCCGGATTGTGGAGTCCCGATGATAGCGTCGCCAATCAACTATTAGCAGCCTCCGAACTGGCAGGGGAAAAAATGTGGCGGATGCCCTTAGAAGAGAAATACTTCGATGGTTTAAAATCGCCAATTGCTGATATGAAAAATACCGGGCCTCGTCCAGGTGGCGCGATTACCGCCGCCCTTTTCCTCAAGCAATATGTCAAAGAAACCCCTTGGGCACATTTAGATATTGCTGGACCAGTTTGGGCAGATAAAGAAAATGGCGTCAACAATTCCGGTGCCACAGGTTACGGCGTTCGCACATTGGTAAATTGGGTGATGAGTTAAGAGAATTGAGAAACCCGGTTTCTTAAAGAAACCGGGTTTCTGCGGACGAGCGATCGCACTGTGGGCAGAAAATTTATCCAGGTTTTAAGCATCAATCCGGTTATTTTTATAGCAACCGCCAAGGCAATGACAACGTGATTAATTCTTCCAACGCTGGATGAATCACCCTCCTTTACCTAGCCCCTAGCCCCTAGCCCCTAGCCTCCAGCTATAAATCTGCGATCGCAAGGCTCACTTTTGCACAAAAATGATAGCGATCGGACTTTTCACGGCAAATTGATCGGTTCGCTTGTCAGACAAAGTGTCCGAACTCCGATCTGGTTTCCCTGCAAGGGTTTGGGGGACTCGCCGTGAAAGGTCGCTGTAGTGTATGCGATCGCTATCTAACGCCAAATATGAGCAACTACCCAGATTTTTCCTCTCACGGCTATCAAGTCAAACGCGAACTAGGGCAAAACCGCGCCTGCGGTAGAGTTACCTACTTAGCAACCAATAAAAAAACAAATTCCCCAGTAGTGATCAAGCAATTTCAGTTTGCCCAAACAGGTGCAAGCTGGTCAGACTACGACGCCTATGAAAAAGAAGTCCAACTATTACAGCGTCTAGATCATCCCAGCATTCCCAGATATTTAGATTCCTTTGAAACTCCATCGGGTTTTTGTTTGGTTCAAGAATACAAATACGCTCCTTCCCTCGCCCAACCCCATCTATTGAACCTAACAGAAATCAAGCAAATCGCCATCGCAGTTTTAGAAGTTTTAGTTTACTTGCAACGACAACAACCAGTTGTCATCCATCGAGATATTAAACCGGAAAATATTTTAGTTAACTGGCAAGAACCGATCAAAATCTACCTGGTAGATTTTGGCTTTGCCCGCATTGGCAGCGGAGACGTAGCCGTCAGCAGCGCCATCAAAGGCACGTTAGGGTTTATGCCGCCAGAACAATTATTCAACCGCCAGCTAACAGAAGCATCAGATTTATACAGTTTAGGTGTCATGCTAATTTGCTTACTGACAAATACAAAATCAACCGAAATCGGCAAATTAATCGATGATGCGTATCAGATTAATTTTAAACTTCTAGTACCAAAAGTGAATCCCTTGTTTCTGGAATGGCTAGAAACAATGGTGACGCCCAACCTGAAAAATCGCTTTCCCAACGCCGCCGCTGCTTTGGAAGCACTACAACCGATTGATGTCGTTGCCAAGTTCAAAACACCAGAAATATCAGAACATACTATCAAACGCAAACAGCGAGTAAGATTAGCCGGTTTAGTCGGCTTTGGTATTGTTGCGTGGAGTATTGTCACCATAAATTTCAGCATGTCCCATCAAGCATCCATCAGGCATTTGCTCGAAACCAATCAATGTCCAAAATGCGATTTGACTGGGGCAGACTTGAAACAAACTAACCTGAAAAATGCCAACTTATGGGGTGCAAAATTGACAGGCGCAAACTTAGAAGGTGCAGATCTAACAGGTGCCAAACTCGGTTATGCCAACCTGGTAAATGCCAACTTAGCAAATGTCAAACTCGGCAATGCCGACCTTAGAGGAGCAATCATAGCAAATGCTGAGCTGAGAAATGTTGATTTGAGCGGTGCAAAACTAGGTTACGTCAACTTAGGACGTGCCAACTTAACAGGTACTAACCTAACCGCTGCTAACCTATGGAATGCCTACCTGGGAGATGCCGATCTCAGACGTGCAAAAATGGGGGATACCGATCTCAGACGTGCCAACCTCAAGGATGCCAATTTAGAGAATACCAACCTCAAGCGTGCCAACCTGGGAGGTGCAGAACTAGAGTTTGCCAACCTGGGGAGTGCTGACTTAAGCGATACCATTTTATGGGATGCCAACTTAGCCAGTGCCAACTTAGCGAGTGCAAACCTGGGAAATGCCGACTTAAGAAGTGCAATTTTAAGAGATGCTAATCTCACCAATGCCAATTTATCAAGTGTCAACCTAGAACGTGCCTATTTAGGCGAAGCAAAGCTGATAAAGGCAAATTTAACCGCAGCGAATTTATCAGAAGCTAATTTAACCGAAGCCAACCTGACGAGTGCGATTCTCACCCGTGCCAACCTAGCAGGCGCTGACCTAGAACGTGGGAAATTAGAAGCAGCAACCCTAGTCGGTGCCAACCTATCCAATGCCGACTTAAAAGCCGCCAATTTTAAAAGTGGCAACCTATCGCATGTCAATTTACAAGGTGCTTACTTAAAGAGTGCCAATTTAACCAATGCCAACCTCACCAATGCCAACCTCACCAATGCCAATTTAACCAACGCCAACCTCACCAATAGCAAAATTACTCGCTTGGGAGCCAAAAACTAACTAAACCTAGAAACCTCCCTCCTCTAGTTCCCAGGCGGGAGCCTGGGAACGATAATATTGAGGCTCCGCCTCTGGCTAGAAGATTTCAATTGGCAAACAAAGTACGTACACAGAAACGCGGTTGATAAACCCGCCTTGCTAGTCAGTACATTTCCCGAAAAAACATCCGGAGATTCCCTGGCAACTCTTGTAATAACTATTGTAAGGTCAGGGATTAAATTAAAGCGGGATATTAACATGAACTTATCCAAATTATTCTCATCTGTAGGTTTAGCATCAATGCTGGCAATGACGACCATCATCGCGTCGCCAAAACCCAAAGCAGCTATTGCACAGCTAGCTGAAGAAAATTCTATTGTTTTAGTCAATCTTGGCGAAACATTTGATGCTGAAATTACCACCGCAGACAGCTTAGTTGTATCGCATATTCCCAACCAAATTGTAGAAGAGATTTATAGCAGTGCTGTTTGGTTGGCAGATAGTTTGAACGCCACTGATATACAAGCAAATGTCGAGCAGCGATTAAGCATTCCCACTGTAACTCAAGAGTCAGATGGGTTCAAAGTTGTTCAAGTACAAGAACCCGAACAGAAACCAGCGTTTTCGGTTAGAATCAAGAGTCCAGAAGAAATTTTTCGCTCGTTGTCGTTCTATGTTTTTATTGGCTTTGTGCTGTTAATCGTGGCGATAATGTTCTTTGTGGAAGTCCTCAAATTTATCGTTTGGCTGATCTTGTTGCCTGTGAAGATTTTATTATCCCTGTTCAGATAGCCAAACCCTTCAACAGTTGACAGTTGACAGTTGACAGTTACCTATCCTTCAAGCTTATAGGATTGTGAGCGAGGTAAATTAATTTTTTCTTTCCCCTTAAAAGGGGGAGGCTAACAACCAATTTTTTCTGGTAATGCTACGTGGTGAGAGTAAGATTGAACGGAAATGTACTGATAATATTTAGGTTTGGTTGAGTAGTGGGATATGCGATCGCTCTGTTTTACCAGATGCGATCGCATTTTTTCAGGGAATATGGGCATAGGTAATGGGTAATGGGTAATAGGTGAATCAGGAGGCTCTGCCTCGGTTATCAGATTACCCATTACCCATTATCAAAGCTCTAACAATCCCGGTGGCGGGGCAATTTCAATCCGCTTTTGTTCTAAATCTACTACCGGCACAATTTCTTGAACAAAGGGAATCAAAACGGTTGTTGGCTTGGATTTGCTTGGCTCGTTTTCTTCGTTAGAATTATCGGCTAAAGCTTCTGCCTCTGCTTGATGGATTTGCACTTCTAGTAAATCGTTCCCGGCTGGAATTAGATCCACTACAATACCCAAGTTTTCGCCCGTAAGTTGGTTGAAAACTTCCAAACCAATTAAGTCGCGAACGTGATATTCGTCTTCTTCTAAGATTGGGCGATCGCTTGCCGGTACCATTAACTTACAATCGCGCAAAGCTTCAGCTTGGTTGCAGTCTTCCACACCCGCCAGTTTGATTACATATATCCCCTTATTAGGAATATATCTACCGCTGAGCAATTCTACAGTTTCGAGTTCAGTCCGATCTGGTCGCAATAGCCACCTTTGTCCCGGTTCTTCAAATCGTTCGGGAAAGTCAGAATTAGAATAAACTCGCATCTCTCCTTTTAAGCCTTGAGGCGCGACAATTGTACCGATTTCGATCCATTCATCAGATGTGGGATTTTGGATGTTGGGTATTGGATTGGTCATGGGACAGGTAACATTAAGCTTGCAGCATCAAGTCATGCTCTTTCTATTGTCGCTTGCTTGGGGGCGTTGGGGTGAGAACGCTTGGCGCATTGAGAAGTATACTGAAGAAAATTGTTTGTTCATCATGCCGTTTGCTATCGTTACTGACCCAATTCCCCTAGTAACCGACGATCGTGGTGTTGTCCGCATCGGTAAAACTCGTGTGACACTTGATACAGTTATCTTTGCCTTCCTTGAGGGTGCTACGGCAGAAGCAATACTAGAACAATATCCATCGCTTCAGCTTTCAGACATCTACTTAGTAATTGGCTACTATTTGCGACACAAAACCGAAGTAGATACCTACCTTTTAGAACGTCAAAACCGAGCCTTAGAAGTTCGTCAGGAAGCTGAGAGACGTTTTAACCCCGTTGGAATCCGCGATCGCTTGCTGGCGAGGCGCAATCAACAGGGATAGTTCGATATGCTGCGATTTCTAGCGGATGAGAACTTTAATAATCAGATTGTTCGGGGGATTTTGCGCCGAAACCCTGATATTGAAATCGTTCGCGTTCAGGATATTGGTTTATCTGAAACAGATGATCGAATCATTTTAGAATGGGCTGCACAACAAGGTTTGGTAGTTCTGACTCATGATGTAGCAACGATGGCAGACTTTGCTTATGAGCGAGTAGCAGAAGGTTTATCAATGCCGGGAATTTTTGAGGTGAGTCGTCGCGTTTCGGTGGCTTTAGCAATAGAAGAAATTTTGCTCCTAGCTGAATGTAGTCTGGAGGGAGAGTGGGAAGGACAAGTGAGATTTTTGCCTTTACGTTAGGAATGCGATCGCATATAAATCCCCTCCACCACTTTCGCCAGTCTTTGCATCCCCACCTCAATTGCTTCATCCGTAGCCGTCAAGCTAATTCTGATACACTCTTGCTTATGCGCCCAATCTTCGCGCAAGCCTGGAAAGAACGAACTACCGGGAACAACAATGACACCCACCTTCTTTAATTCCTGGTATAAATCCCAATCAGTAATCGGTAAATCTTGCAACCACAACCAGGCAAAAATCGCTCCTTCGCCGCGATGCAAAAACCAAGGCAGATCTTTAGGCATGGCTTGGTCTAGGGTGGATTCGACAACGGTAAACTTGCTTTGATAGTAGGGGCGAATCGTGCTGATGGAGATATCGGCGATCGCACCAGAGTTGATCGCGCGAGTGGCGATCGCTTGTCCATACCGCGAAGAATGGATGCACAAATTCGTCTGAAAGCACTCCAATACCCCAATCAACTTCGGATCGCCAATCGCAACGCCAATTCGCTCCCCTGGCAGTCCAGCTTTTGATAAGCTAATGCAGTGCAAAATATTCTCGCCGAAGGCGGGCGTCATTTCGGTAAAATTTAATGCTGGGAAAGGCGGAGCGTAAGCCGAATCAATCAGCACCGGCACATCGTAAGCACCTGCCAAATCGGCTATTTTTTTCACTTCATCATCGGTCAGAACGTTACCTGTAGGGTTGCAAGGTCTAGAGAAAATTACGCAACCTGTAGTTTCATCTATTACCAGTTGACTGAAATCGGGTCGATATTTAAACCTGTGAGATGCTTCGTCAATATCCAAAGCCGGTTTGTAAGCAACTAACGCTTCTGGGGTTAAAGTAACGCCTCCATATCCGGTGTAGTCCGGACTCAGGGGTAGAACGATTTGTTTGAGGTCGCCGCTTGCAGTATATCCGCCGAAGGCATTGGCGGCGTAGAAGTAAATGCTTTGACTGCCGGGGGTAATTAAGATATTGCGATGGGTGAGGTTTAAGTCATAGCGGCGATTGAAGTCGGCAGCGATCGCATCAATCAGCGGCTGATATCCTTGAGATGACCCATAGCGACAAACCACCTCGCCGTATTCCGAACTCGCTAAGAGCTGTGCCGTGCAATCTCGCCATAAATGCTCTACTTCGGGCAAAATCACCGGATTTCCAGCGCTTAAGTTAATAAAATCTTGTCCCTTCCCAGCTTGCAATGTTTCGATGATGTCCTTCATAATTGCGCGCACGCCGGTAAGTTGGGACATCTGAGTGCCAAATTGAGACAGGGCAGGGTTCATAAACATTTCCAAACGCCGCTTGTGCTATTAATTTTACGCTTCTTCCTTTGCAGTTGTCAGGAGCAGAGGGTATCGATTGCCGCCAAATGAGAAACCAACTGAGAAACCGGGTTTCTGGCTGCGATCTTTGGTTTCCAAGCGACAATTTTTCAGAGAAACCCGGTTTCTTGGCGCCATTGCTCAGCAACTTAGAAACCGGGTTTCTGGCTAAGAGCGGTGGTTTCCAAGCGACAATTTTTCAGAGAAACCCGCTTTCTTGGCGCCATTGCTCAGCAACTGAGAAACCGGGTTTCTGGCTAAGAGCGGTGGTTTCCAAGCGACAATTTTTCAGAGAAACCCGCTTTCTTTGCGATCGCAGGCAGTGAAAGCTTGAAAGTCTACCCTTGTGTTGCTTAAACAAATCGACCCGAGGGGGAAATTTTTAGATTTTATTAAAATTGTCTAAAAAAAACCTAACTTTCCCACAAATGCTGTCAAGCTATATCGATGGACACGAAAGAGGCATCAGCAAAAGGCTAGCGATTAAATCAGCCGTTTCCAGCGCCCAAGAAGCTTTGGACAAGTTAAAAATGAATTGTTCCGGATTGACAAGTACAGTCCGTCCAAGCTCAGCTTTCGTGCCCCACAGTTACCTATAAATTTCCTATGGCGAACGACCATTCCATGACCGCAGCCCAAAAACTACAACAAAAACTACCCCTTCCCCTCAAACCATTAGCAGACATAGCTTATAACTACTGGTGGAGCTGGACAAACGATCGCATTTCCCTGTTCCGCAACATCGATCCCGAAGCATGGCATAGCTTGAAACACAACCCGGTGGCACTGTTGGGATCGACCAACTATGTGAAACTCACCCAGGCGGCAAATGACCCCGTGTATATCAAGCGAGTCAAGGCACTCGCTGAGCAATTTAACCGCTACATGACCCAAAAAGATACTTGGGCAAGTACCGTCGTACCGCAAATTACGCCAGAACACCCGATAGCCTATTTCTGCGCGGAATTCGGCGTCCATGAATCCTTGCCGGTTTATTCGGGCGGTTTGGGCATTTTAGCCGGGGATCACCTCAAATCTGCCTCGGATCTCGGCATTCCTCTAGTTGCCATCGGGTTGATGTACCGCCAGGGTTACTTCCACCAACGCTTGAACCGTCACGGGTGGCAAGAAGAAAGCTACATCGACAATCCATTTGACCAAATGCCCCTGGAATTGCTCAAAAACGAGCAAGGGGAACCGATTACCGTTGAAATCGGAATTCGCCAGCGGACTGTTAAATTGCAAATCTGGTTGGCGCAAATCGGTCGCGTCAAGCTGTACCTGTTGGATACAGACCGCCACGACAACGACCCGATCGATCGTTGGTTGACCGGACACCTGTACGGCGGTAACCAAGAAACGCGCATCGCCCAAGAAGTAGTGCTGGGCATCGGTGGCGTCAAAGCTCTCACCGCCTTGGGGATCAAACCATCGGTTTACCACATGAACGAAGGTCACGCCGCCTTCTGTACGCTGGAAATTGCGCGGGAAGAAATTAAGAAAACCGGCAAATCGTTCTACGACATCGAGCAAACAGTACGCCAATCTTGCGTTTTCACCACCCATACCCCAGTCCCTGCGGGGCACGATGTCTTCTCCCCCGACTTGATGGACTCCTACTTCGCCAATTATTGGCCCCAACTGGGTCTATCTCGCGAGCAATTCCTCGCCTTGGGCGCGCGTCGTTTGGGCGACCCTTGGGAACCGTTTGGCATGACCGTCCTAGCGCTGCGCCTCAGTCGCGCCGCCAACGGCGTCAGCGAACTCCACGGTGAAGTTTCCCGCAAAATGTGGCAAATTCTCTACCCAGACCGACCGGAAAATAAAGTCCCCATTAGCCACATCACCAACGGCGTCCACGCGCGTACTTGGACGGCACCCTTGCTGGGCGACTTGTACTCCGAATACTTGGGCGAAGATTGGTCGAGTCGCGTTGCCGATGCCGAAATGTGGGCAAAGGTAGACGAAATTCCCGATGAGGAATTGTGGTGGCGTCACCGAGTTCTGAAAGAGCGGTTAATAGCACATACTCGCTCAAAAGTCAAGGTTTCGCGCCAAAATCGCGGCGAAGACCACGACTTGATCCAAGCTGCCGAAAACCTATTAGACCCCAACGTCTTGACGATTGGATTTGCGCGACGCTTTAGTCCTTATAAGCGCGGTCATCTTTTGATGCGCGATGCCGAACGCGCCTTACGGATTTTTGGCAATGAAAAACGACCCGTGCAAATTATCTTCGCGGGTAAAGCTCACCCCGCCGACGAAGAAGGTAAGCGGATTATTCAACGCTTGATGGATTGGTGCAAGCATCCAGCGATTCGTTACCGCGTGGCGTTTATCGAAGACTACGATATCTACACCGGGCAAAAATTAGTCCAAGGCGTAGATGTTTGGCTCAATAACCCTCGTCGTCCTTTGGAAGCTTCCGGTACTAGCGGACAAAAAGTTTGCTTCAACGGCGGCATTAATTGCAGCGTGTTAGATGGCTGGTGGTGCGAAGGTTATAAAGTGGGAGCGGATGGTAAAGGTCTAAACGGTTGGGCGATTGGTGAAGATGCTAATACCAGCGACCAAGAGTTGCAAGACCGGATCGATTCGGAATCGCTCTATAAATTATTAGAGGAGGAAATCGTTCCGCTCTACTACGACCAAGATGAAAACGGCATTCCCCACGGTTGGATTGAAATGATGAAAGCGTCGATTAAAACCAATTCGCCGCTATTCAACACCGATCGGATGCTGGTGGATTACGTGGCTCAAATGTATGCCCCCGGAGCTAAGGTCGATGCAGCGCCAATTTTAGCCAGCGTTGGTGCTTAATTATGTAGGGTGCGTTAACGCAGTGTAACGCACCATCGTCTAAATTCCTCATTTTTCCTGCGCGTCTTACTCTTCGAGAAGACGCGCTTGCTGTATATAGTGTTTAATTAGCGATCGCAAATCCACGATACCAATTAGCTAAAATACACCAATTACCCATTACCTATTACCAATTACCTATTTATGATTTGGCAAGCTGATTTTTATCGGCGTCCGTTAAAGGATAACAATGGAAAATCGCTCTGGGAATTATTGCTTTGCGACGCGACGGGTAGCTTTAAACACCAAGCCTTCTGTCCGCAATCGGAAGCAAATGCAACTTGGCTAGCAAACCAATTTTCCATAGCATCATCTGGCAAGTTACCAGATAAAATCCAAGTTTTTCGTCCCCAATCCTTGAGTTTAATCGAAACCGCAGCGCAACAATTAGGGATTGCCGTAGAACCAACGCGGCGCACCGACGCTTTAAAACAATGGTTGCAACAAAAGGCGCAAGAATATCCTCATATGAGTAATTACACGGGGGAACCTTACCAATCAATAACATTAGATAAACCGCCCCCAGTACCGCTACCAGAAAATCTTTGGGGGGAACAATGGCGATTTGCGACGCTAGCAGCAGGCGATATAAAAGATGCGTTTGCCGAAAAACCAATTCCGATTTTAGAGATGCCGGAATTTTTGTTGCCCTTTAATTTGGGCATCGCTTCAAACGTATTGGTTCCGGGTGTCATAATTTATGGCGGACGGCAATCGATGCGTTTGGCACGTTGGATAGAAGAATCTCAACCTGTGGCATTAAACTATATTGCCGGTGCGCCAGATGGGTTAATTTTAGAAGCGGGATTAATTGACCGTTGGATAGTTGCTACGTTTGAGGATAAAGAAGTTTCTCAGTCAGCGCAAATGTACGAACAACGCCAGGGTTTAAGTAAAGGATTGCACTTTTTATTGGTGCAACCAGATGATTCGGGAATGACTTACACTGGATTTTGGCTATTGCGAGGAGAGGAATAGTAACTCTACTCACATCTTGCACTAAGCCCAGAAATAAATTTCTGGCTTAAAGCTAAAACCCGTTAAAACGGGTTAATATCGTGTCCGTTAGCATCGGTAGTGTATCTTTTTAGATTTTGTAGGGGCGTTCGCGCAGCGTGCCGGAGGCATTAGCATTCGGGCGATAACTTCTGCAATTAACTCAAGGTTTTATATGCGAATGCTTCGCCCTGACTTTACGCAACCGATGCCACCGGACATGATATAAAACCTTGATGAAAGTTAGCTAAAGCTAACTTAAGCTTTCAGCCCGGAATTGATTTGAGGGCTGTTTATTGGGTAGGTGCAAGATGTGAGTCTAGCTAATTGCTAATTGGGACTTGCTAATTGCTCGTGGGAAGATTTTGCATTTTTACTATGATGCCGAATGGCAGCGGTTGATGGTAAACCGAAAGTTTGTGTAGCGGCACCCTTAAGGGTGCCGCTACACAAACGAAGCCAAAACGCTCATTGGCAATCTGGTGTAGCAATTAGCCATTAGCTAGGGCAATTCTGTCCTATTCAATACCTAAGTGAAAAGCAATTTTATCTGCCCAATCGGGGAAATCAATCAGGGGGTTGCGATTTCCTTGCGCTTCAAAAATTGCCATGTTTCTGTGCTTTTCGTATTCGGTGACTGGATAAGAATGATGCCACTGCAATAAAGTTTTTAAACTCTCTACCTTGTATTCTTTTTCAGTTGGATCGATTTCTCCTGGATAGCGGAGTAAAAAGTAAAGTGTAGCCCGCGCTGCTGCTCCTTTTCCCGCTGTAGGCTCAAATTTATCTTCTGATAATTTGCCGCAGCGATCGCGTATAATTTCCCCAAAATCCGGAAAGTCGAAAAACGGATGATTCCCCCGGTAACTGTTGCATCTGACTTCGCAGGTAAACAGATGGTGCAAATCACCCCTCATCGGTTCTTTCCCACCGAACCACGACTGGGGAACTACATGCTCGCAATTATAGGCTAACCTGGCTTCAATTAAAGCCAATACTTGCCTCATCTCTACCGCACTCATCGCCGATGCAGTCTGATTTAGCCTTTGAATCTGTAAATTCCTGATTTGTTCCGTGCGGAAATCTTCTCGGATGATTGTTTCTGGGTTAAAAACTTCCCCGGAATAAATGCTTCTGATCTTCAGATCTGGGTACAGGTCAACCCAAGGGTAAAGTCGAGCGGCTGGTTCATATCTTAGCTTGTTTTTATGCGTCTGAGTCAGCAGGTTTTTCAGCGCTTTGAACAACTCAGTTTTATTGAGAGAAGTGATGCTGGGCAGACTGGCGTAATACTTATCCCGGTTGATGCGATCGCTTGTTTCATCGTAGTATGTTTTAGTCCGCGACGCCGCCAATGTCCTCAAAGCTTTCTCAAGCTCTGTAGCAGATGTCGCAAGTTCTGGAAATAGCCTATCTTCCAACATTTTTTTACCTCTTAATTTGAATTAATTATTTACATCTATTGTTTATATTTCATCCTGCGTTGCCGCTTTTCCGGAACCAGAATATTGAGTTTCTTTAAAATAATTGTAGTAATGCACAAGAAACCCGGTTTTTTGAATAAACCGGGTTTCTGGCTCAAAAGCTGGAAAATATGATATAATTAGAAACTAATTAAATTAAGCGATCGCGACATATAATTGTAAGAAAAAGTATTGAGGCAACACTATGACTCAAGAACTGATAGATTTAAGAGCTAGTATCCTGGAGGGGCGTTACGCCGATGCATTAGCAATTGTCGATGAACTAGAAGGCATGAGCAGACAAGCGATACTACGTAATATCCAATCTTTTTTAAGGATTTTGCTGATTCACTTGATTAAAAACCAAGTTGAGCAACGATTAACAAACTCTTGGGCAAACTCAATTCGCAATTCTATTAGAGAAATCAAGAAACTGAATTTGCAAGATAATAAAACATCTTACTACGTCAAAATAGATGAATGGGAATCAATACTTGAAGATGAATTTGAAGAAGCGGTTTCTTTGGCAAGTCAGGAAGTGATGGAGGGAAATTACAGTCCTTTTCAGCTGGCAGAGTTAGTAAATCAAGAGGAAATTATTGCAACGGCTAAAAGCTTGCTGTCTCTCACTTATGATTATTCAGCAAAAGAGCTGTCTTCAGTGATTAACGATCGCTTAACTCAGCTTCCAGGAGGAGAAGATTGGAAAGCGGGTAGGAGGTCATAAAGTCAATAACCAATCTTGGGTAGATTTAGGCGATCGCAACTGTTAAGAAACGGGGGTGGAATATGACTCAAGAAATAATTGATTTAAAAAAGAGCATCATCGAGGGACGTTATACAGATGCTCTGCTAATTGTAGAAGAACTGGAAGGAATGAGTAAAAAGGCAATTTTGCGGCAGATCAAATCCTTTTTGAGGATTTTACTAATTCACTTGATTAAAAATCAAGTTGAGCAGAGATTAACTAATTCTTGGGCTAGCTCTATTCGTAATTCTATCCGGGAAATTCAAGATTTGAATCTCAAGGATAATCAAACATCTTATTATATCAATTTGGACGAATGGGAAACTTGGCTAGAAGATGAAATTGAAGCAGCAATTCGCGATGCAAGTAATGAGGTAATGAATGGCGCGTACAGTCCATTTCAACTTTTAGAAATAGTTGATAAAACCTTGATAATTACCCATGCTCAACAACTGTTGGATTTTACATATAGTTACTCAGCAAGAGAGTTACTAGCACTAATTGATGATTATTTAACTCAGCTTCCAGGAGGAGAAGATTGGAAAGCGGGTAAGAGGTTATAAAGTCAATAACCAATCTTGGGTAGATTTAGGCGATCGCATACACAACACCTCAAGATGAGCATACTCAGGTTTCTGGAATAAAATCGGATATTCCCTTCGCCTTTTGCCGTAAGTTTGCAGCGCCCATAATAGAATTGAATCGCGGCTAAAAAGCGCTTTCTGCAACGTCTCGCGGTTACCATTGCAAACTTCCTCTTGCGTGACGCTGCGCCAAAAAGTCCGCCACAGCAACTGTTTCATAATTGCCCAGAAAGGGTAATCTAACCACACCAATGTGTCAGCTTTTCCCCACACAATATCGCGGACTATGCTGTAATTTCCATCTACAACCCAGGTGTTTCCAGAAAGGGCGAGAGTGACGCGATCGCGCATCACCTCATCCGGCACTTCCGTCCAATTTGGTTCCCAATGCAAAGCGTCTAATTCTACATGAGGAATCACCAGACGCTGCGAAATTTGTCGCGCCAAAGTCGTCTTACCAGATCCACTCGTACCAACAACAGAAATTCTCTGCACCTTCTCTCTTCTCTGCGTTCTCTGCGTCTCTGCGGTTCAATCCTCTTCTAACTATCCTGCTTCCGGCAAAACTTTAAGCTTCGCTGACTCGATAGATTTGGCGCAACTCATCCAAACTATTAATTGTCCTTAACCCTTCCTGAATTGCTCTTAATACATCTACATCCTGAATCTGAGATATTTCGGGCATTAATTCCAAACCAGAGGAACCGAATTTCAATTCTAAACCAAATTCAATAGCCGCCAGTAGACCTTCTCGTATTCCTTCTTGTCGCCCTTGTTGTATGCCTTTGTTCAAAATTTCTTGATACCAAGGGGATTCTAATAAAACAGCCATATCCCACCTCATGATTTGCTGGACTAAACGACTCGATAATACAAAGCTAGCAAAAAATGCTAGTAGCGGTTCTAACTCGCTTAACTGCTGATCGGCACGCAAAAGTTGTACAGCTTGTCGTACTATCGCTTCCTCACCACCATTTTTCAGCACTGGTATAAATGGAAGCAAAGATTTCAACTGTTGCTGAAAAACTATCTGAGCATCTATTTCCCACAGATTAATGACTCGATACTGCTGAAGCGCCCTTAATCCCAAAACTTCGGATTCATAGGCAGTAGCAATTACGACTGTGGGTGATGGTGGCAAAATGTTGATCAAAACTGGATAAACTGGCAAATTATACCTCTCCTCTGCTAAAGCCGCGTAAGCTCTCATCCGCCGAGGCATTTGAGCGGAGTAGCGCAATTGCAACTCATTCAGAATCAGGAACTTACCAATCTCAGGATCGTAAGCTTCTAACAGTACATCGGTGTCGCGACTAATCCATTGAAACTCAGAGGCAACAATGCGTCTGGCTACAACATTAGAGCGTTGCGTTACCCATTTTACCCACGCATCTGGTGCGAGACTGATTAAACGTTTGCTGCCAATATCTGCTGCTTTAGGCATGTTTTTTGTTTGTCAGCTAGAAATGGGTAAGAACGCTCTTATATCGTTTCCTTTGGTTGTTTATTCACAAAATCTCGAATTACTTTGAGCAAATTATTTGAATCAACTTCTGTTTGTCGCTCGAATTTGTTTAAAAATTCATTTGCTGCTAGTTTTAAAGCTGTGGTAAATTCAGCAATTTTAGAGATTAAGAGAGTGCGCTCGCCATAAGATATCCGCATTCCTTCCTGCCAAGGTTCAAATACAATTGGTTCGGGTTCTTCCACAATTTCAACCGTGATATTTTTACCTTGTTTTACAGCATTCAATCCGGTAATTAAGGCATCAAACCAGGAATCTAAATATGTTGATTTTTCGGTGATGGTTGTTGTATCATTGGTTATGGTGATATCGCCAATAGGATCGATGCGATCAATTTTTTCTGATTCGTCGATAGTTATTGCAATTTGCATAATTTTTACTCGGTTTTAATGTGTACTGAACGAAGATTGCCAATTTGATTTAAAACTGCTCTGACTATGACTTGTTGATTACCTATCATTACATTCTGCTCAAAAACTTGCCTACCTCCGGGAGTACCAATTAAGTTTTCAGGACGACTGACAATTTCTAACCCTAGTTTCACAATATCATCAAGGGTGAGATTAGGGTCGTACTGTTGGAAATGTGAGAGATGCTTGCTGATGTGCTTGAGGTTTCTTTGGCTGACATTTTCGGAAGGATTATTAATTTTTGGTTCTCCTTAAATTTTATAAATGTTGATTATGGTACATCTTTATAATAGAAGCTAACGAAATAGCTACTTATTGCTAACCTCAACGAAAGGTAGTGAAATTTTATCGCAATATCGGAAATATCTGATATGCGAACCATCCTAACCCCAGTCCTAACCAAGAAGTTCCAATCAAGATTAGAAATGTGTGAAACCTGCTAAAGGACTTGTGTAACTCTTCCTCAGCCCAAATCGAAGCAAAAGCCGAACCCGCAGCCCAAACCCAAGCCCACCCCCCAAAAAGCAAAAACAAAGGCGAAGTCAAACCCCAAGTCATACCCAAAGGCGAAACCAAAGTCGAAGCCGAAGGCAAAGTGATAGCCCCAGCCAAAGCCCCAGCCGAAGCCAAAGCCAAAGCCAAAGCCCCAGCCGAAGGTGCTAACAAAAAGCCTAAAAATACTACATTGCTTAACAAAACTACATTGCTTAACAAAACTCCTGTTAGCCTATCCCAAGGAACAGTTCTTTGTTTTTTCGGCGGTAAACTAACCGGAACAGTGCGATTCGCCACTTCCAACAACTTCAACCATTCCTGCATCGACTGAGGACGGTTTTTCGCCTCCAACTCCATCCCCTTGAGAATCGCCCGATTTAACTCATCGCTAATATCAGCGTGTTGCTTAGGTTTAATCAATCGGACATTATTCAACTTCCGATCCAAAGAAGATGTCGGACATTGACCAGTTACCGCATAATATAGAGAAGCAGCCAAACAGTACACATCAACGGTTGGTTCCCGACTCCCCATCATCTGTTCGTAAGGCGCAAAAGCCCAATTGCCAAAATGCTTGGAACTTTCCACAGTTTGCAGAATTTCCCCAGCAATGCCAAAATCAATCAACACCGCTTTACCGTCACTCTGCACCATAATATTGCCTGGGTGAGCATCCCGATGCACCAGACTCGCTTGATGCACCACCGTCAAAGCCTCCCCCATTTGTCGCACATACTCCACCGCTTCGTTTGCTGGTAACGCCCCTCGCCGCCGCACCAAATTAAACAAACTCTCGCCTGCGACAAAATCCATTACCAAGCAGTATATTCCCCTCTCTTCAAACAAATCCCTGACGCGCACGATATTGGGATGCTGTTTTTCAGAGAGTTTTTCCAGTCGCCGCCCTTCCTCGACGAACCGCTGCAAATATTTGGGGTATTCCGGGTCATTTTTCAGGCTTTCATTAGGCGTTTTAATCACCACTAGCTGTTGCAGCAGCGTATGTCGTGCTTGATAGGTAATCCCGAAGCCGCCTTCTCCCAGGATTTTCTCGATAATATACTTACCTTTCTGCAACCGCTGACCCGCTGCCCAAACCATGTCGCACTTTCCAGACACTTGGGTTTATTTTGGCACAAGTATGGTCGGGTGGGTATCTTGAGCAGGTTTTGTGGGGTGGGCATCCTGCCCGCCCCACAAATGGCAGGCAAGATGCCTACCCCGCAAGAAGTTATGTTGTATATTCTGCGTTAATTTTCACGTAGTCGTAGCTCAAATCGCAGCCCCAAGCTTTACCAGAACCAGAACCGTTGCCGATACTTACTGCAATTAAAACAGTATCTTCTTTTAAGTAAGCACCTGCTGCGGCTGTTTTCAAATAATTACTCGCCGCTGCGCGATCGAAGGGTAATGGTTGTCCGTTTTCCATTAATAAGAAATCGCCCAATTGAATTCGCAAATCTTGTTGGTCGAAATGCACTCCCGCCCTTCCTGCTGCTGCTGCTATTCTTCCCCAATTCGGATCGCGTCCAAATACTGCTGATTTTGCTAATGAAGATCCGGCAATTGTGCGGGCAACTTTACGCGCGTCTTCGTCTGTATGCGCGCCAGTTACTTGCACTTCTATTAAACAAGTTGCGCCTTCGCCGTCGCGCGCGATCGCACGCGCCAAATACTGGCATACTTCTGTCAGCATCGCCTCCAATTTCTCGGCATCCGCCCCCATTTCGGTAATCGCAGGCGTGCGAGATTGTCCGTTTGCTAATGCAATCAAAGTATCGTTGGTACTCGTATCGCCATCAACGGTAATTTGATTGAAGCTTTTATCCGCCGCCCGACTCAACATTTCCTGCCACAGTGAGGTAGAAACCGCTGCATCGCAAGTGACAAATGCCAGCATTGTCGCCATATTCGGATGAATCATTCCCGATCCTTTGGCAATACCGCCCATCCGCACCGGACGCCCATCTATCATTGTTTCTAGGGCAATCGATTTCGGGACTAAATCTGTGGTAATAATCGCTCCTGCTGCTGCATCGCCGCCCGTTTCCGACGCCGCTGCGACTAATTTGGGAATACCTGCCCGCAAGGCATCCATTTTAATTCTCTGTCCGATCACGCCCGTGGATGCCAGCAGAATTGATTCTGCGGGAATATTCAATGCTTCTGCTAATAATAGGGCGCTTTCTACCGCATCCGCCCACCCTTGATCTCCCGTAGCGGCGTTTGCTTGTCCAGCATTGCACAGAATGGCGCGGGCGCTGTGCTTCGCTAGCAGGCGCTGGCGACAGTAGTCTATCGGGGCGGCGCGCACAACTGAGGTGGTGAAGACTCCCGCTGCGATCGCTTCCACATCCGATACAATTAACGCCAAATCCGGCAATCCCGAAGGTTTCAATCCCGCCGTAATTCCCGCCGCCCGATACCCGCGAGGTGCTGTCACGCTACCGCTAATTACCTGCCAGTCTGCCATCTTTTTTCCCTACAACCTTTAGCAGGCAGATTATACCAATTGGGAATTGCTAATTGGTAATTGGTAATTGGTCAGGACTTACGCATCGATCCCCCCTGCCCCTAATGCCTTGGGGGGAAACAACGATCCCCCCTGCCCCCAATGCCTTGGGGGGAAAAACCGATGCCTGCCTTGCCAAGGGAGAAAAACCGATTACCAATTACCCATTACTAATTACCCATTACCCATTACCCATTAGCCAAATAGCCAAAAAAAAAGGGGAGTCGCTTGGACGACTCTCCTGATCATCAGGGTGCATCTACTTAACAAAATATAGCATCTTGGGGATGAGGGGTGTCACCCCCTATCTGCAAAGTTTTCGTGAACAAACTGTTAAGTTATGATGAAAAGTTATCAAATAAGTATTTATTCATAAAAATCGGTAGGGAAAAACGCGATCGCGTCTCCCTACCAGCATATACGCCGATCCCCAGCGGGAATCGGCAGATGATTTTCGTTTTGCTTTACCCGTTGAGCTTTTGAGCCAATAATTGATTAGTTAATTTGGGATCGGCTCTGCCTTCGGTTTTCTTCATCACCTGTCCGACGAAGAAACCCAAGAGTTTGGTTTTACCGTTGCGGTACTGTTCCAATTCTTTGGGATTGGCGGCGATAATTTCATCGATGATCGGTTCTAGCGCCGAAGAATCAATCGGACGTGGTAGCTTATCGATGGAAATTTCCCCTGAAAGCAACTTGGGTAGAGACTCTTTGACAATTTTGCCGGTAAGTTCTCCCGATTCAATCAGCGTCACTAACTCAGCTAAACTGGCAGGTTTAAAGGGCAAATCCGCGATACTGAGTTTGTTGGCGTTGAGATATGCGGCGATATCGCCCATTACCCAGTTAGCTGCTTGCTTGGAATTAGCACCTCCGGCAACGGTGGCTTCAAAATATTCTGCCACCGAGCGATCGTCGGTTAATACCCGCGTATCGTAAGCGGAAAGTCCCAATTCGGTTTCGTAGCGATCGCGCTTTTGTGCTGGAAGTTCTGGCAATTCGGACTTCCATTGTGCGAGGGTTTCGCCAGATACTTGAATTGGCGTTAAGTCAGGTTCGGGGAAATAGCGGTAATCGCTAGAACCTTCCTTACTCCGCATACTGACGGTGCGTTGGCTACCTTCTTCCCAGAGTCTGGTTTCTTGAAAGATTCTTTCGCCAGTTTCAATCGCTTCGATTTGGCGTTCGATTTCGTATTCAATTGCTTTTTGGATGGCTGAGAAGGAGTTCATATTTTTGATTTCTACCTTCGTGCCAAATTCCTTTTGTCCTACCGGGCGCACGGAGATATTGACGTCGCAGCGGAGGGAACCTTCTTGCATGTTGCCATCGCTGACGCCGAGATAGCGCATAATCCGCCGCAATTCTTGGGCATATTCGGCGGCTTCAGCCCCGGAGCGGATATCGGGTTCGGATACAATTTCTACCAGAGGTACGCCGGTGCGATTGTAGTCTACCAGGGAGTGGGTGGAACCCGCTAGGCGATCGCTTCCCGCATGTACCAATTTCCCCGCATCTTCTTCCATATGCAGGCGGGTAATCCCAATCCGCTTGCGAATCGGATTGCCACTTTCATCGACTAACTCGATTTCCAGCCAACCATGCTCGACAATCGGCAAGTCGTATTGGGAAATTTGATAGTTTTTGGGCAAATCCGGGTAAAAATATTGTTTTCGGTCGAATTTGCTGTAGGATGCAATTTTGCCATTCAGGGCTAAACCGGCTTTAACGGCATACTCTAGCACCTTTTGATTGAGTACCGGCAACACCCCAGGCATTCCCATACAGATGGGACAAACATTGGTGTTGGGGGGTGAATCAAATTCTGTGGAACAGTTACAGAAGATTTTGGTGGCGGTACTGAGCTGACAGTGGGTTTCTAAACCGATGACGGCTTCGTATTGGGTTTTAACCGGAGCGGCTGTAGTCATAATACTTAATGATAGCATCCGAAGCTTGGATTATATCTTATTGAGCAGGGGGTTTTTCCCCACATAAAATCCTAAATGATTGGCAACGGGACGCTCGCGCATCGGTAATTTAGTATGAATCGGTGAATTTAATACGCGAATGCCCGATCGATCCCTGACAACCATTGTAGTAGAACCGCCCCCATCTAAATTTAGCGCCGCATCAGCACCCAAATTAACGATAATCTCGCTCAGTTCGTCTAAAGTTACCCCTTCGCTGTAATGGGGTTGCTTTCCATCTACCGCAATCAGCCATAATTTTTGCTTGGCGCACGCTACCGCCACGCGCGCATAGGGTTTTTTAGCATCACTGGCATCCGATTTTACTGCCTTGCCTTCACTGACTAACATATCTATTCCCGCTACAGCTTGAAGCGTACCATCAGGACAGCGATCGCTTTCCATAATTTGGGCGCGATTGTTACGATCAAAACATAATACAGGCCAACCCGATTTGGGGGGAGAGTAAACCATTCCTTGGGAAATTGCTTGTCCTAATACGTTAACTTTATCTCCACTATGGGGATAAAAATCCCAAGGATGCTCTTCGCGAAAGGGAAAAAAATAATTGGCATTGATTGCAACTTGCAATTTGAATTCTTTGACAAATTCCGAAGTAGTTCTGGCGCGAATTCCTCGATTATCCGGCGTTACCAAAACGCCAATACCCGGTGCATTTAGGTCAATGGTAACGATGTGAAGCATATAAGGACGGGGCGTCGAGCGAGCTTCTCTTTGATATGCGATCCCTGGAAATAAAATTGTTTTTAAATCAGTGCGGGCTGGACGAAGTAAGCAGAGATACGCATAAAATAGGAAGGGTAATATTAACACGCCAAAAACTAAGGTAGCTAGCCAACATTTTTTAGAATAGTTCATGGGTAATTGGTAATTGGTAATTGTGTAGGGGCGGGTTTTACCAACTATCTATCTTGCTCGGCGAAAATTGCGATCAACCCGCCCCGGTTAGGCTAAGGTAGTGAGAAAAACCTCAGATACTTAGCCTTTCTTCCCCTAACCCCTAGTCCCTAGCCCCTAGCGCATTATGACAAGCGATCGCTCGTACAATTTTAGCAATAAAGACTTGCGAAACCGCTCTTTTAAAGGCCGCAACCTCAAAGGAGCAAACTTCAGCGGAGCGGATATTCGCGGCTGCGATTTCAGTTATGCCATACTTGCAGGAGCAAATTTTGAGGGCGTGCGAACTGGAATAACTTTTAACCGGGTAATTCTTGGAGAAATAATTGCTATTTTCACCATCATTTTAACCGCTAATGCTGTCCTTCGCACCGTATTTCCTTCTTTGGGAGAACCTGTAGGCGGAAAAAATTGGTCATACATTGTCGCTTTGATATTAAGCTTGGGTATTTCTGGCGCAGGTTCGGGAATAATAAATGTTATTATCCCCCAGCTTTCCAAATTGGTTTTTGTATTATCGGCAACTGCATCGGGTACTTTTATTGGGTTTGTTTATGCCGGATTGGCTGCCGATAAAAATCCGCAAATAGCCATATTAGGTGCAACAATTGGTGGGCTATTGATGGCGTTTTACACTTTAAAATTTTCCTCTCGAATTGTAGCCGTTGCAGTTGCCAGCGCTGGCGCGATAACTGGATATGGATTGGCCTTTTGGCTATGGACAGTTGCGCTTTCTTACCTAACCGGAAAACAATTAGTTTGGGGAATTGGCTTGACTATGCTGTCGCTAACTTACCTGGTGTTGACATTGAATTCACTGGTTTTAACTTTCAAAGGCATCAAGAAATATGCGGGAACCTCTTTTATCAATGCCGATTTAACCAATGCTGTCTTTGATTCTGCCTGGAAAAATACTGATATTTAGGGTAAAATCGGTATCAAATACAACAGATACAGGACTTACGCAAAGAAACCGGGTTTCTATGAAAAATCGTAGGTTTGGCAGCGAGAGATCCAGGTAGAAACCGGGTTTCTATGAAAAATCGTAGGTTTGGCAGCGAGAGATCCAGGTAGAAACCCGGTTTCTAGGATTGTCGCGCGTAAGTCCTGATATAAATGCGATCGCAACTATCTAGCACCCCGATGAGCCGAGGATTTATTAAGATTCCAACGTTCGGCTAACCAGTAAAAAAATAAGATGCCGACCAAATTAGCTGCTAAATCGGTGAGATCGAAACTTCGGTTAGGTGAAAGGCGCTGAAGAAATTCATCTACAATCGAACAAATTACCACCAAACTTGGAGCCAGTGGCAGGCTAAAATTTAAAAAGTTAATCCGCCGTTTATTCAGGGCGAGATGGCTGAAGAAAGCCGCTAAACCTACTAAAACAAAATGCCCGATGGTATCGTAAAATGGAATCACCGATGATTTGACTGGGAGAATTTTTAAATAAGCCGAAGCAGAGATGGCTATCAAGATACCAAAGTAAAACCAAAATGCAAATACCCAGCCTTTGTTGGAAGATTTCATCTGGTAATTCCTCAATTTTAGTCCAAACGAATGGTACAGGCGAGGTAAACAAAGCTTTTCGCCTGCTGTTAAAAGTAAAGGCACAGCGGGTAACCAATGTTGTGAATGAGCGTAACAATGGTTGGTGCGGTGCCTCTACTACAACAAAACCAATTCGGCTGATTTCTGAAAATAGGAGCAAGTTTTTAGCCAAGGAGAAAGGGAACTGTAGGGGCAAGGCATAGACAAATATTATTGAGCGGGCTAAAATAATTGGTGCCTTGCCCCTAAAATGTTATTTAGCGAAACAATCTGGGCAATATAAAATTAGTTACCAGAGATTGACCTGTTAACTGTCAACTGTCAACTGTCAACTGTCAACTGTTAAAAAGCAATGCACAAGCGCGTATTCAATTTTGTTCTGCTATTTCTGCTATTCTTTGGACTGGCGATTGGTAGCAAGTTCGGATTTAATCCCACAGCAGATATCGCAACTGCTACACTACCTACTACAGATGCGATGGTTCAACTGTTATTGAATCCGGATTTGAATTTAGAAACAAATAACTGGTTTGAACAGAATTCCAACCCACTCGTCAACCTAGATTTTCACCAAGAAATTGACAAAGCGATCGCACCGTCACTATTGCCAGATATGCTCTCGGATATTTTATCTCACGGGTAAGCGATCGCCAAAACAATAAGGGTGCGCTAACGCACCCTTTACTTACTTTAACAACAAGCTTTTAGTTACCGTACAATACCCGATTCTTTCTTTCTTCCCAATAATAAATAAGTAGTCATTTCTCCTTTACCTTTTACGTTAATCACTCCTCGCTCTTCCAATTCATATTTATCTTTTAACCGCTCATAAGTGGCAGCCGTAACTTGAATGCATCCCGGCAGCCCGTGTGATTCCATGCGGCTGGCAATATTTACCGTATCGCCCCATAAATCGTAAATAAACTTTTTGATCCCAATAACTCCCGCAACGACGGGGCCTGTGCTGATACCGATCCTCATGCTAAATTCTGAATTATTCTCCTGATTAAATTTGCTAATTGCCTCTTGCATATCCAGTGCCATTTGGGCAACAGATTCAACGTGATCTTCTCGATGCACGGGAATTCCACCGACCACCATATAGGCATCGCCAATCGTCTTGATTTTCTCTAAACTATGCAGTTCAGCTAGTCGGTCGAAGGCTGAAAATATATGATTCAGCAAGCTGACCAGTTCTACTGGAGATGTGTGACTAGCCATTGCCGTAAAACCAACAATATCGGCAAATAAAACAGTTGCCTCGGCAAAGCTGTCAGCAATAGTACGTTGCTCGTTTTTCAACCGATCTGCGATGGGATGAGGCAAGACATTTAATAGCAGTTGATCTGCTTTTTCTCGTTCGGCTGTTAGTTCTTTTAAAAAAGATTCCAATGCTTCCAACATCCAATTAATTGTACTACCCAGACTCGAGAGTTCATCCGCACCAGAAACCGCTACGCGCATGGAAAAATCCCCCGTCGTGCCAATAACTTTAACTTCATTACTCAAACGAGCCAAGCGAGACAACACCAATCTTCTTAACAGCAATAAAGTGGCAACTGTAAATACAAACCCCACCACCAATAGGGAGACGATGAAATAATTTAAGCTGACTCGGCCTTGCTTGTAAATATCTCTCGGTAAATCTACTCGCAACAGCAGCGCAGGCCGATCGTAGATATCCCGCAGCATCGTGTATCCTCGGATCGTATCTGCTGAACTCGGCTGCACAACTATGGAATTTTCAGGCGACTGTTCCTCGGAGGACAAAGCCACCTTCACCGCAGAAACATCGATCGGCAACTGAGGATCTGTTACTTTGTATGCGGTAATATCTAAGCGGGTTAATTGACTCAAATGCTTAATTTCTTCGCTACTTAAGTAGCGTCCCATGATTAAAGTACCTCGAACGGGGCCTTTTCCTTGACCTGTAAGAATTGGCAATGCAGAAACCGCAAGCGCACCTTCAGGTAAAAGTACAATTCCGCTAAAGCGGCTGAGTTTATTTGGCTGCTGTCGCAGGTTAATTTTATTACTTCTGAGGCTTTGCAAAAATCCCTTTGGTACTGGCTTAAACTGGCGTTGTTTGAGATTGAAACCTCGCGCATAAACTAGGTTGCCAGACGAGTTAAGATAAAGAATCAAATTGATATTTAACGTCTGGAAATCAGCAGGGCGCAGATTGCGTTTAATGTAATCTTGATTGCCATTTTTGATGAAGGCATAAGTTTCATCCCAAGCCGCCCATTGATAATTCAAAGCATTAAACTCGTTCAGGTAATTAGAATAGGCGTTTTGAACTCGTTGAACGTTCTGCCTTACTTCTCTTTTTTCCAATTGGGTAAAGCCGTTGACCAAAATTGATGATGTGGTAGCATATAAAACTCCGAATAGACTTGTCAGGGTGATACCAATCGTAATTAGTGTTTTTTGATACAGCTTCATTAAAGTGCCCCTAGATGATCCGTATAGGTCATAGAAATAGATTTTTTTTAACGAACCATGACCATACCTATGACCAAAGACTGATGGCCTAATCCGGATTAATTACGAAAATTATTTCATGGCTAAGTAAAACTAAGTTTGGGCGCTTTTGAGGGCTGGTTTTAACCCAGTCAAATTGTCTTCTCTAGCTGGCGCGAGGTTGGGGAAGATGCTGCCACAAATAACTTCATTTGTAACATTTGTTTCTTGACTTGGTGGCTAAAATATGCTATCAAGCTGAACCACTCTTGTTGCCGAATTGACCCCTAAACCAGCCCCCCATAACCTATTATACTAACGCACCAGATTTTTACTTTCTTCTGAGTAGCAAATAAGTCATCATTTCTCCCTTGCCTTTTATCTGAATAAAGCCTCGCTCGATAAATTCATACTTATCTTTTAAACACTTGTAAGTAGCATCGGTAACCTGAATGCATCCAGGAATACCCTGAGATTCCATGCGGCTGGCAACATTAACGGTATCGCCCCACAAATCGTAAATAAACTTCTTGAGGCCAATCACTCCAGCGACTACGGGGCCTGTATTGATACCAATTCGCATATTAAACTCAGCATGATTAGCCGCGTTGAATTCTTGAATGGCTGCGAGCATATCCAGTGCCATTTCTGCCACGGCTTGGGCGCGATCGCTTCCCGGGGTCGGAATACCCCCAACCACCATATAAGCGTCGCCAATTGTTTTAATTTTCTCCAAGCCATGCTGTTCGGCTAATCGATCGAAAGCCGAAAATATTTGGTTGAGCAAGTTAACTAACTCTACCGGCGAGGTATGAGCAGATAATTTAGTAAAACCAACGATATCGGCAAATAAAACCGTTGCTTCGTTGAAGCTATCGGCGATGGTGCGTTCTTCTTTTTTTAAGCGATTGGCAATCGGTTGGGGAAGAATATTCAGCAGCAGTCGTTCGGCTTTTTCTCGTTCGGATTTTAGCTCCTTTAAAGAAGATTCTAAAGCCGATAACATCCAGTTAATCGTTTTACCTAAGCTTGATAACTCATCTACTCCATTGCTGAATACCCGCATCGACAAGTCATTTTTTGTGCCGATATATTTGACATCTTTACTGAGACGAGCCAACCGCAACAAAACTAATTTTTCTAGCAGGAATAGCGTCGCCAGAATAAAAATTAATCCCACTCCAAACAAGGATATAATGAGATACCGCAGACCAATTAAGCCATGTTTGTAAATGACTCTAGGACTGTCTACGCGCAATAGCAAAGCAGGTTTGCCATAGATATCCCGGAGTAAAGCATAGCCCGACATGGTATCGCTATTTAGCGGGCGAATAATGAACTCCTCAGTACTGAGTAAGCTGTTTGATTCAAAATTGAGCAATTTTTCTTTAGAAAGCTCAAATTCAGAACGGACTTGCTGAAAATCAGCTGGTAAGCGAGGATTGTTAAACTTGTGGATGGTGATAGATAATTGGTTTAGCCCCTTTAAGCGATTAATTTCACCAGTATTGAGGTAGCGCGCGATCGCTAAACTGCCGCGACTAGGGCCTCTACCATCCGTGGTAATAATTGGTTGTGAAGCAACAATTAACGTCCCTTCGGGCACTAGCAGAATGCCGCGGTAACCGCTTCTTAAATCGGTGCTTTGCAGCTCAAAGTTAGCGTCAATCAGTGCTGGTGGCACAGGCATCGCTTTTTGTTGGCTCAAATTCAAGCCGCGACTGAAGGCTATTTGACCAGAAGGACGGCTAAGCAGTACTAAATTCAGCCGGAAATCGAAGAAGAGCGAGTCGCTGAAATTAGTTTGAATAAATTTGCGATCGCCTGTCACCATAAACTTATAAGCATCATCCCACACACCCCACTGACGCGCCACAACGCTAAGTTGTGCCACATCTTCAGACAAAGCATTCAGTCCGCGTTTTAGTTCCTGGCGAGTCTTTCTCACCTCCAAGTCATCAAGGTAAACCAGTAGTAAGGTGGATAAAGTAGCGTACAGCACCCCAAGTAACCCGATCAGGGTCACGCCAATCAGCAGTAGTGTCTTCTGGCGTAAAGTCATAAAAAATTTGGCATTTTGAGTTTAGTATCCCACATAAGTTGCTAATTGCTAATCGCTAATGGCTAATTGGTAATTAAATTGATTCGGCGTCTGCTGTTGGCAATTACCGATTACCGATTACCTATTACCAGTTCGCTTGCCTGTAACTAGCAACTTGCGTTATATACTGAAAATCTCAGCTTTTCCTACATTTATTTATGTCCTCTAGTCAAAAACTGCGACAGTTACTCAAACGCCCTGAAATTCTGGTAATTCCAGGCATATACGATTGCCTGGGAGCAAAACTAGCGGCACAATTAGGCTTTGAAGTAATAGCCACCAGCGGTTTTGGGATAGCCGCTTCTACCCTGGGTTTACCTGATTATGGGTTGCTCACCGCGACTGAAATGCTCTACAGTGTAGGCCGCATTGCTCAGTCTGTTAATATTCCCTTGATTGCCGATATGGACACCGGCTATGGTAATGCTTTAAACGTTATTCGCACCGTAAAAGATGCCGTACAGTTAGGGCTAGCTGGGATACTTTTAGAAGACCAAGAATGGCCTAAAAAATGCGGTCATTTTGAAGGTAAGCGCGTCATCTCGATGGCAGAACATGCAGGTAAAATTCGTGCCGCGGTTCAAGCGCGAGGTGATAGCGATTTAGTTATTATAGCTAGAACTGATGCCCGGGCGCCGTTAGGTTTAGAAGCAGCAATTAATCGCGGTCGCGCTTATATTGAAGCTGGCGCTGATATCCTATTTGTAGAAGCACCTCAGTCGGTTGAGGAATTGAAAGCGATCGCCGCTGCTTTTCCAGATGTGCCGTTAGTTGCGAATATGATTGAAGGCGGTAAAACTCCCCAACTTTCTGCACCTGAGTTACAGCAACTAGGATTCAAAATCGTCTTTTTTCCCGTTACTACTCTGCTAGCAACTACTCAGGTAATGACTGCTTGCTTGCGTCAGTTAAAAGCAGAAGGAACTACAGCTAATTTGCAGGATTTGGTAACTTTTAAAGACTTTCAAGAACTGATTGGCGTTTCTCAGTACCTGCAAATCGAGCAGCAGTTTAAAGAATAGCTTTTGACAGTTGACAGTTGACAGTTGACAGTTGACAGTTGACAGTTGACAGTTGACAGTTACCTTTTTTTAAAGCTTATGGGATTGGGAACTAAGGAAATTAATTTTTCTTTTTCCCTCAAAGGGGGAGGCTAAAAACCTATTTTCTTGGTAAGGGGTTAGTGCAACCTCAGCCATTGAAATCCTGAATGGTGCGTTACGGCTAGGGTTCAACGCACCCAAACACCTTCATTAGTAACATAAGTAAAAATACTTGCAATAATTCTTTACAACTGTTATAATAGTTCATAAATAGGCTGGCGGTTTTTTTGTTGCCCTGGATTTATCTGAACGATAAATCAAACCAATTATTGATATAAATAAAACTTATTCCGCCAAACGGAAGAGGATTTGCTTGTGAATAAAAGCTTATCTGCGAAACATCTGATAGCAATTGTAGTTTTGGAACTGCTTCTGGCTGTACCCCTGGGTTTAGCAATAACAAAATTGAGTATTGGTGGTGTTGCTTGGTTATTTGGCGGCATCGCTTCTGGAGCGTTAATTTATAAAGCTTACCAGTTTTTTTATGGAGTGGCTCCGAAGCCGAATAAAAAAGCTAGACAGATTGGACAAACGCTGGTAGGGCTGAGTATTGGATTTGCGATCGCCAACAGCAACCTAACTGCAATTACCTCTCAATTACACGTTCTGATCCTGCTGACATTATTCAGTTTAGTAACTGGTACTTTCATCGGTTATTTTTATTCGCAAATTAGCAAGGTAAACTTGTTTAATGCCATGCTCGCTACTGCTCCGGGTGGGGTAGGAATTATGTCGAGCATCGCGGCGGATTATGGTAGAAATGTTTCCCAAGTTGCGTTAGTTCAAAGTCTGCGGGTTACCACCGTTGTTTTGACGATTCCGTTTCTAGCGAGGCTATTATCGGGTGATAGTGCGGGTGCGAGCGTAGGGATTTCTCCCAGCTTATTTCATATCGATATTAAAGGGTTACCGTTATTAGTTTTAGCATTAGCGATCGCATTGTTAGGAGTGCGGGCGGCGACGCTGCTAAAAATCCCTGCCGCTCCTTTTTTCGGCGCCTTAATTGTGGGAATCATATTCAATCCGATGTTGAATACCCTGCCCTTCGTCACCGACTTAGATTTTACTCCTCCTAAACTGATGAATTTAATCGGTCAAGTGTTACTGGGAGTAGCCGTCGGCGAACACTGGGGCAATCAACCTTATTTGAGCAAAAAAGCGGTAGGATATGCTTTAATCCCCGTCGGATTGATAATTGGAGCCGGATTGATAGCAGCTGCGATCGCTCATCAATTAACCCCTTGGGATTGGCTGACTTGTATCTTAGTCACCGCACCCGGAGGCGCACCAGAAATGATTTTAGTCTCCCTCGCCTTAGATCGAAACGTCGAAATCGTCACCGCAGGACACCTAGTGCGATTGATGGGATTAAACGCTTCTCTACCCGCGTGGATATTCTTAATTGACTATCTCGAACGTCGCCTTTCAGGTGCAAATATCTCCAACAATTTAGCTGAGCGGGTGAGCAGGTGAGAAAAAGCCTTGCATCTGACACCCTTAAGGGTGTGGCTACACAAACAAAGGCTGCGTAGCCAGCCTGCAAGGATTTCAGCCCGCGAAGGCGGACTTCGTTTGTGTAGCCACAGGCTTTAGCATATGGCGGCGATCGTTGCAGACAATTGTCGAATATATTACTAACTCAAGTTGCTAGTTATGAGGTCAAGCATTGTCGATCCCCCTAAATCCCCCTTCACAAGGGGGACTTTGAATCCGGTTCTCCCCTTGTTAAGGGGGGTTAGGGGGGATCGAACCAACCATATTTGTAACTAGCAACTTGCGTTACTAGAGAAACCCGCTTTCTTAAAAAAACCGGGTTTCTGCATCAATAATGAAATAATAAGTACATAGGGATTGACAAGGCTATATATATGATCAACGAAGTCAAAGAATTTGATACCAAACAATGGGTTAAAGCACGCGCTTCCCTCGATGGTAATCAGAGTTTTCTCACCTGGACTGGTGCGATTTACGCCTTTGTTCCCAACGAAAAGAAAAGGCGTTTGTTTAAAATGGCGGGAATGAGCGTTAGCCGATGCATCCCTAATCCCGATGATACTTGGGAGTTTACTTCCAGAGAATTAACTTATTATCTTGACCCCGATACGGGAGAAATTCTGCATAAATGGGAAAACCCCTGGACGGGAGAAACCCTGACGGTTATGCACGTGGCTAATAATCCCGTTGAAGGGCATTTTAAAGGAACGTTTCCCGCCCAAGTTAATGGGGGAATTACAACATTTGTATTTGACTTATTTTCCACTTACCCAAATCCCCTAGCAGAAGAGCCGAAATTTGCCGAATATAGTCCCCAACCTACCTATCAAGCAGCCGAATTATTTAAACTCACGGTTCCCACTCAAGAATTGCTAGATCCGGAAGTTGTTTCAGTTTCTAAAATGTTGATTAGTTGGGATAGAATTGGGCCTTGGGTGCCTTGGATGAAAATGGGCAATCGACCGGGTCATTTAATTTATAGTGCCAACGGTCTTAAAGTGAAAGATATGACTGAATTACCCCAAGTGCTGCAAGATGAAATTAATACGCGAGTGCCTTTGTATAAAAATGCTCCCAAAGCACCGTTAGATAGCGATATGACTTCTTGGACATACTTTAAACAGAATTTTGATGCTTATTTAGCAGGGGAAAGGTTTCCCTTACCAGCAGCGGAAGAATGAGTTAATTTCAGATTGTAGATTGCAGATTTCAGATTTAAGCTGCCAGAAACCCAATTTCTCCGATTGCAGAAAGCCCAGAAATAAATTTCTGGCTGAAAGCTAAAACCCGTTAAAACGGGTTAAAACGTTGATTTTAGTTAGCTTTAGCTAACTTAAGCTTTCAGGTGTGAAATTTATTTCAGGGCTGTTTATCGGGTAGGTGCAAGATGTGACTATACTCACATCTTGTACCAGAGCCAACAGAAATAAATTTCTGGCTGAAAGCTAAAACCCGTTAAAACGGGTTAATACCAAATCCGGGTTAACTACCCCCATTATTGATAAAGACCGCGCAGGCGGTCTTTGTTTGTGTAGCCGCGACTTTAGTCGTTTGGCATCAAGGGGGTAATCAAAGCGGATTTAGTATTATCTGAGAAACCGGGTTTCTTTTAATACCATTATCCTGCCACCAACGTCCAAAAATAACCATCTGGTGCGACAAATGACAAGCTTTCTTCTCCAAATTCGTTTAAGGAAATTTCTGTAAACTTTTGCACTCGACTCGCTTTAATGCGATTTAAATACTGTTTAATTCCCCGCACTCGATAAGTATACAACGACATCCCCAAACATCCAGGCTGTGCCGCTTCAAATTGGTTTTCTATGGGGATAGATTCGGGAAATCGAATAATATAAAGCCTTCCCGATCTTGCTGCTTGCAGGTTGGTTTTTGACGAACGCGGATCGTCAAAAGCTGTGACTAAAAATTTTTCATCTGGTTGCAATTCAAAAATTTCTCTTCCAGCTTTGGAATCGTAATTAGTTTCGACATCATCGCGAACTCGCAGCAATCCCAGAGTTTCTTCATAAAATTTGAGCGTTTCTTTGCTATCATCTTGAATCACCATTCCCATGTGGGTGATTTGGCTAGTTTTTAAAGCAGCGTTGTTATTAATAGTGCCGTAAGAAAACATCGTATAGCCAAAACGTTGAAATAAAACTTGCCTGGTTAAAGGTTGCAGTACCATCATTTCTCGCACGCCAATCGCGGGATCGATAAAAGGACGCGCTGTCCTTTCTTTGTTGTAGATCACCTCCCAACTTGGATAAGTGTATTTGATTGGTAATCCCGCGCTAGAGGCTATTTCAACTTGATTTAAAAGGTTGAACAAATCCGTAGTTAATGTTGTTGTCCAGCGGTTGCCCTTGGCTTTCATCGAGGACATTTTTAAACCTTCGTTGGTCGGGTTTTCCCAAACCATGAGGCGAATTAAGCCGTGGTCAGCCTCTTGGTGGTAAAGTCTGATCGAGCGTAAAGCGGACTCAACTCCATAGAGTTGGTAGGCGTCTGCTTTAGATAATTCCCCCACCTGTCCGATGCGGTAGCCGAATTGCTCCCAATACTGAATTTGAGCTATGGAATCTCTGACTCCTATACATGCTTCGTAAATGCCTTGTATGGCTGTAGATTCTTGATTGGCTGCGTTGCGATCGCTCATATTTCCCCTAAATTTTGTTCGTTTATTTCAGTGTTTTTACAATTGATTTTATCAGGTAATCTACTAATATGCGTAATTCCCCTTACGTAAAAACACTGAAGAAAATTGAGCAAAAAAAAACGCCCGACATTTCAGCCGGGGCGGTAATCATCAGGGTGCATCTACTAATAGTATAGTACCCCAATGAGGGGTCTTACCCCTCACCAACACCAAGAAATTATAAATATTTATCAAACTTTTTCACGACGACAAGTAAAGCGCATCTATAGAAACAGGGAATTTGAAGGCAAAGGGGTTTAATCCGGCACCAGTTGGTGATATTGGTGAAAATTCCACGGCGTCGCCGCGCAGCCGCGTCGCCGTGTCAGCCCCAAGCAACTATAATTGACCACACCCAGGGCTTGCCCGGAGGGGGAGACAAGGAGGACATCTACTTGCTATCAGCAGTAAATCCAATCGTCAGCGACAATTGAAATCAATCCGCCCCCGTCTCATCCCCAATCTAAAATCTAAAATCTGAAATCTGAAATTCCTATGAATTGCCTTAATTTCATCAACGGAGAATGGATACCCGCCCAATCGGGAGCAACTTTAGAAAGCCGCAATCCTGCTGACTGGCGGGAATTAATCGCCACGTTTCCCAAATCTGAAGCGGTTGATGTGAATGCAGCTGTGGCATCTGCCCGTCAAGCATATCGCACTTGGCGGCTCGTACCTGCCCCCGCTAGAGGAGAATATATTCATAAAGTTGGAGAGTTGTTAATTCAGCACAAAGAAACCCTTGCCCAACTGATGAGTCGGGAAATGGGCAAACCAATTGCCGAGGCGCGGGGAGATGTGCAAGAAGGAATTGATTGTGCTTTTTATTACGCCGGTGAAGGTCGTCGTTTGTTTGGGCAAACTACGCCTTCGGAAATGCCGAATAAGTTTGCTATGAGTGTCAGGATGCCGATAGGAGTTTGTGCTTTAATTACGCCGTGGAATTTTCCCGTAGCGATTCCTTGTTGGAAAATGATGCCCGCGTTAGTTTGCGGCAATACGGTAATTCTGAAACCGGCAAAAGATACATCTACTTGCGCTAATTTTTTGGTTTGGGTATTCCAAGAAGCTGGGTTACCGCCTGGGGTGGTTAATTTAGTGCATGGTGAAGGAGAAACAGCCGGAAAAGCTTTATTAGAACATCCAGGGGTTGATTTAGTATCGTTTACAGGTTCTTCTAAAACTGGGGCAGAAATTGGCGCGACTTGCGGACGCACTCACAAGCGAGTTTGTCTGGAATTGGGCGGGAAAAATGCCCAAATCGTGATGGAAGATGCCGATTTAGAATTGGCTTTAGAAGGTGCGATTTGGGGTGCATTTGGAACTTCGGGACAACGTTGCACGGCAACGAGTCGGTTGATTTTGCACCGCGATATTAAGGATAAATTTACCGCTATGCTGTTAGAGCATACCAGCAAATTGCGAATCGGACATGGTAGCGATCCTAATACCGATGTGGGGCCATTGGTGAATCAGGGGCAGTTGCAACGAGTGAGTGATTATTTGGAAATTGCTCGCAGCGAAGGGGCAAAGGTTTTAATCGGTGGGGAAATAGTAAAAGATGAAGAATTGCAGCACGGTTTCTTTTTTGCGCCGACAATTCTTGATGGGGTTACTCCCGATATGCGCGTCGCGCGGGAAGAGATTTTTGGCCCCGTGGTAGGGTTAATTGAAGTGAGCGATTTTGAGGAAGCGATCGCAATCCTAAACGACACTCCCTACGGTCTGTCTTCTTCAGTTTACACCCGCGATGTCAACCGGGCATTTCAAGCGATGCGCGACATCGAAGCTGGTATTACTTATATTAATGGCCCGACTATCGGTGCCGAGGTACACTTACCTTTTGGCGGCGTCAAACAAACTGGAAACGGACACCGGGAAGCGGGGAGTGCTGCTTTAGATGTATTTACCGAATGGAAAACGGTTTATGTTGATTTTTCCGGTAAATTGCAACGCGCTCAAATTGATAATCGGGAATAGGTAATTGGTAATTGGAAAACTGAGAGGAGCCTATGGAAAAAGCTTTACCATATAGATACGTGTAACTGAGGGGATCAAAAGCTAACAATGACATTAACAGAGTTGCTTCCCGCTATTCGACAATTATCTGCGCCAGAGAAACTCAAGCTGATTCGCATCTTAGCCGAAGAACTGGATGCTGGCGCGTCTATTTTTCCTCTGGAGCCACATAAAACCTACGACTTGCCAACACCATACAATGCTTTTGGCGCTGGAGAAGCTCTAATGCAAGCGATAAAAATGGCTGACAGCGATGGTAACTAAATGCAATGCGATTCACATATTCGACCACAGATCCATCTCAAAATGAGTTTGATAGTCTGCCGCGTATTCCATTAATTCTTCGCCGCACTACTCAGGTTGTTGAAGTTGTTGGATTGGTGGATAGTGGTGCTACAGTAAACGTTTTGCCCTATGAAATTGGTATCCAGTTAGGTGCTGTTTGGAACGAGCCCGAAGCCATTATTCGCTTGTCAGGTAATCTCGGCAATCAGTCAGCTATGCCACTATCTGTCATGGCAGAGATTGGAGAGTTTGCGCCTGTAAGGTTGGTATTTGCTTGGAGCAAAAGTGCCAACGCGCCATTAATTCTGGGACAGACAAACTTTTTCTTAGAATTCGATGTTTGTTTCTACCGCTCTAGGTTTGAATTTGAAATTAAGCCTAAGTCGGAAGAGCTATAGCTATAGTTGCTTGATAACCTAGCTGATAAAAAATAACCATGACTACATTCCAAGCAAAACAACAGCTTACCTTCGAGCAATTCTTAGAACTCGAAGTTGAGTCAGAAGGTTTTTATGAACTGGTGAATGGAGAAATTGTGAGAAAATTAGCCACAAGACAACATGACAACGTAGCAGAATTCATTTCAGACTCACTCAAAGATGAGGTGAAGCGCCTCAATCTAAACTACAGGGTGTCGGGCAGAGTTGTAGTGAGGACGCTTACCCCAGATGGTAGAGAACAGGGTAGGACTCCTGATGTCAGTGTAGTAGATAAAACACTTTGGGATGCCAATCTTTCTGCATATACGGCTTTTGTTGAACCGCTTCAATTAGCAGTTGAAGTAGTATCAACGAATTGGGAAGATGACTATATTGACAAGCTAGATGAATATCAACGTTTGGGAATTACAGAATACTGGATTGTAGATTACTTGGCTTTAGGAAGCCGAAATTATTTGGGGAATCCTAAAGTGCCAACGGTGTTTGTTTTCTTACTCGATGAAAGTGGCGTTTACCAATGCAATCCCTATCGAGGTGCTGAGCAAATTATTTCGCGTACTTTCCCAGAATTGATGTTAACGGCTGAACAGATTATTGCCGCGTAAGGCGGATCTGTGGATTTTGGATTTGACCGAATACCATATAAGTAGTTACTAATGAACAAAATTGCATCATTTCTTAATCTAAAATCCAAAATCTAAAATCTAAAATCGACATATGTTGAGTATTCCTACTAAACGTCCCCTTCCTCGCGCGCCTCGAATTGTCACTTCTCTACCTGGGCCTCGCGCTCATGCTATGGTGGAACGCGATCGCATCATCTCCTCCCCCTCCTACACCCGTGGTTACCCCCTCGTTATCGCCCGCGGTGAAGGCTGCATGGTGGAAGATGTGGATGGAAATGTATTCTTAGACTTTACCGCAGGTATCGCCGTCACCAATACCGGACACTCCCATCCCGAAGTCGTCCAGGCGATTCAAGACCAAGCGGCACAATTTTTACACATGTCGGGTACGGATTTTTACTACGAACCGATGGTCGAGTTGGCGGAAAAATTAGCTGCCCGCGCGCCTTTTCCCAACGGGGCGAAAGCCTTCTTTACTAACTCTGGTGCCGAATCGAACGAGGGGGCGATCAAATTAGCTCGGTATTATACGGGGCGATCGCTCATTATCGCCTTTCTCGGTGCATTCCACGGACGCACTTACGGCGCGATGTCCCTAACTGGTTCTAAAGCCGTGCAGCGCCAGCACTTTGGGCCATTAGTCCCCGGCGTGACGCACATTCCCTATGGAACGCACGCAAGTTTAGATTATCTAGAAGAAAAGCTATTTCCGGCGGTTTTACCCCCGCAAGAAGTGGCGGCGATTGTGGTAGAACCAATTCAAGGAGAAGGAGGGTATATTGTCCCCGAAGATGGGTTTTTGGAGAGAGTTAGGGAGGTGTGCGATCGCTACAACATCCTCATGGTAGTTGATGAAGTACAATCCGGCATGGGTCGCACTGGAAAGCTATTTGCCATCCAACATTGGGATGTGAAACCCGATATTATTACCCTCGCCAAAGGTATCGCCAGCGGACTACCTTTAGGTGCAATTTTATCCCGACCGGAATTAATGACCTGGCCTCCAGGTTCCCACGCTACCACGTTTGGCGGTAACCCCGTTGCCTGTGCTGCGGCAAATGTCACCTTACGACTTTTGGAAACGGGAATGATGGAAAATGCCCTAACTATGGGAGAGTTATTGCAAGCAGGTTTAACCCGATTAGCGAAAACCTTTAAGCAAGTTTCCCTACCGAGAGGCAAGGGTTTAATGGTGGCAATTGACTTATTAGATGCAGCAGGAAAACCCGATGGAAAATTGCGAGATAAAATTGTAGATGAAGCCTTCTACAAAGGTTTGTTACTCTTAGGTTGCGGCAAAGCAGCGATTCGCTTTTGTCCGCCTTTGATTATCGACAGCGACCAAATTCATATTGCCTTAGATATTCTCGAAGAATTGCTAATTGCTAATTGCTAATAACTCGTTCCCAGGTTGAACCTGGGAACGAAAATTAGAGGCTCTGCCTCCTGACGATAAAAACATTTACGCATATTATAACGGTTTGTGCAATAGGTGAAATATGTCAATCAAACGCATCCAAATCGCTCAAAAACTCTGGCATAAACTCTGGGAAAATTACATTTCTAGAGTCAATTACGCCCAAGTTTACCAACAAATGATAACCGCAGCGGGTGGTTGCGTCGCTAATGACCACATCGCCTTTCGTTCTTTGCGCCTAACAGTCGAAAACCAGAATTTGGGAATCGAACATTTGGCGGAAATTGCCGCCGCATTAGGTTACCTACCAGCAGGGGAATACTACTTTCCCTCTTCCCACCTTTATGCACGTCACTATCGCCATCCACAACAAGACGAATTCGACTTGCCAAAATTGTTTATTAGCGAACTAATTGTAGATGAATTACCAGATGAAATTGCCCAACTGATTTATCAAACGGTTGCTTCAGGTTTATCCATCGATGCGCTAACATTTCCTAGCAATATCGATGCTTTATCTGAATCAGAAATAGAACAATTTGTCAATCAACTGGCAACAATATTTACTCGCCCTTGGCAACCTCCCCGGAAATCTACGGTAGAAATAGTAAATAATGTCACTCAATATGGAGCCTGGGTGCTGCTGCACGGATACGCCGTCAATCACTTTACGGGGTATGTGAATCGCCAGAATACTCCCCAATACCCAGATATCGAAACTACTGCTAAAGCCTTATCAGAAAGGGGCGTGCCGATGAAAGCGGAGATTGAAGGCAGTCCTTGCAGCGGTTTAAGACAGACGGCAACCCATGCTGTCAAAGAAATGGTTACGGTGCTAGATGATACCAGCGGTGAGTTAATAAATCTCCCTTGGACTTATGCTTATTATGAGATTGCCGAACGCAATTTGATTGCAAACGATGCCGGTGAGAAGGTGCTTTTTGAAGGGTTTCTTGATGCTCAAGCGAAAAATTTGTTTGAAATGACGCGGAAATGATGTAGGAGCGATCGCACCCATGTCCTATAGCGATTTCAAAAGTCTCAATTTAGCGCTAGCATCCTTTAAGCTCGCTTTAGTCAATACTCCAAAGTTGTTTGCCGCGATTCCTCACGTTGAACCTTCTAATTTATTAGCAGAATTTCTGAATCGATATGAGCTACTTGCAACTAATATTGGCACTGAAAAAGCCAAATCTGAGTTAATTATCTCGCCGATACTGTTGGATATTTACTCGCGATATGGCGGAAAAGTTAGCTACTTTTCTGGAAATACCCTAACCGTTGATGTGGAACAAGGACTGAACGGTGAATGCGATTTTATCCTCTCAGCTTCACCTAACCAAATTGAAATTTCAACCCCGATTGTGACCGTGGTTGAAGCCAAAGATGATAATATTAAAAATGGCTTAGGTCAGTGTACAGCTCAACTGGTTGGAGCGCAGCGCTTTAACCACAGACAAGGAATTGCCTTACCTGTTTACGGAGCGGTTACAACTGGAACAAACTGGAAATTCCTACGGCTTTCCGAATCGGTTTTGGAAATTGACTTGAGCGACTACTTTGTTCCCCCTCAACTTAATCAAGTTTTGGGAATTCTTGATTACCCGTTTCAACAATATTTGGCTGGGAGTCTTTAAGGAATAGATCAAAAAAAGCGATCGCTCGATCTTCCCCTGCAATTGCAGGGAAAGATTTTGGCGTTTGTTTCTAGTCTTGTGCCGCGGGCGTCAATAGCAGACAATTCTATTGCTGGCGTTTCTGCTTGACAATAAGTAGGCAATTTCTGCCATCGGCGCATCGAGCGTGAACCACATCATCGGCGATGCTTCGCATCAGAAACCAACCATAGCCACCAATGGAAAGTTTATCTGGATCGGGCGCTTTTAGCGGCGGCGGATCGAAGGGTTCCCCTATATCCCAAATCCGAATTTCCAGTCTGTCTGCCCATAGAGTTAGCTCAAGATCAATAGGCGTTTCTGGCGATAAATCTTTATGGGCGTGGCGAACCGTGTTGGTAAAGCCTTCGTCGAGGGCTAATTTCAGCATATCGACGGCTAAGTTGAGATTCCCGCTTTCATCTGCCAGCCAGGAAAGCCGAGACAGATTGCGATCGCAGAATCGATCAAACCATTCCAAAACGTCGATCAGTCGATTTATATCGGTTTTAACTGTAAGATGCTCTTGCTGTAGCATTCCTGGCTTCGCCACTACTTTATTTACCATAAGTTAGATGCACCATTTATAGACAATGCTGACATAGATGGGATCAACTCTGCCAAGCCTTTATAGCGTATACCTACTGGCGTTACTTCAAAGCAAACGGGTAACACTTGTAAGCCAGAGGCGATCGCATTTCGCAACAATTCTCCATAAACCGGATCGGCACTATCTCCTGGGGCAAACTGGGTACAATCGCCGCGATTAATCAAATACAACATCACCGCCCTGGCAGAGGGCAATAAAGCCATCAATTCTCGCAGATGCTTTTGTCCCCGCGTCGTTACCGTATCCGGAAATAGCGCCACCGGACTTTTAGCCCAAGTCGTATTCTTGACTTCTAGGTAAATCGGTTTATCCGCCTCGCTGGCGCTTAAAAGAAAGTCCACGCGGCTGCTTTTATCGACACCGTAGCCCACTTCTCCCCGAATTTGGCTGTAGTTCCCCAACTGGGGAAACAATCGTTTCTCTAATGCCAGTTTGACAATCTGGTTTGGTAAAGCTGTATTAATGCCTACCCAGGTTGGTTCGGTATCGTTCACCTGAATCATTTCCCAAGTGTAGGCGAGTTTGCGCTTGGGGTTGTTGCTCAAAGACACTTGTACTAAACTACCCGGAGTGCAAACCCCCGTCATCGGCCCGGTATTGGCGCAATGGGCGGTAATGACTTCTCCCGTCGCCAGTTCGATATCGGCGAAGAAGCGCTTGTAACGTTTAAGCAGCACGCCGGGATAAAGAGTTGGGTATTGATAGATAAAATCAGCCGTCATCAGGTTTAAATAATTGAGAGGCACTAATCGAGTTTGTAACTGTACGTGACTGAAATCAAGAAATCCTCTCGTTCGCTGGCTGTAATTGCTGGGATTGTAGCATTTGGCACATTGATCAGCAAAATCTTTGGTTTGGTGCGCCAGCAAGCGATCGCTGCTGCGTTTGGCGTGGGTGCAGCTGCCAATGCCTATAGCTACGCCTATATTCTCCCCGGCTTTTTACTGGTATTGCTGGGAGGCATTAACGGACCATTCCACAGTGCGATTGTCAGCGTTTTGGCAAAGCGGGATAAAAAAGAAGCCGCGCCGATAGTCGAAACGATGACTACGTTTATCACCGGCGTTTTGCTGTTGGTGACGATCGCTTTAATTATTTTTGCCGAACCGCTGACCAATATCGTCGCCCCTGGGCTAAATCATACTCAGGGACTGAGTGCGCCAGAGGTGCAGACGCTGATGCAGACGAAAGAGATAGCGATCGCTCAACTCCGGATTATGGCACCCATCGCCGTCCTTGCCGGACTGATCGGGATTGGCTTCGCTACCCTCAACGCCGCCGATATGTATTGGCTACCCTCGATTAGTCCGCTATTTTCCAGCGTTTTAGTGATCGGTGGACTGGGCATTTTAGCCTTACAATTGGGCGACAAAATTATCGCCCCTGAATACGCCATGCTGGGGGGAATTGTTCTAGCAGTGGGAACGCTTGCCGGTGCAATTTTACAGTGGATCGTGCAGTTAATTGCCCAGTGGCGATCGGGTTTGGGAACCTTGCGCCTGCGGTTTGACTTTCAAAATCCGGGCGTCCAAGAAGTAATTAAAATTATGGCACCGGCAACCTTTTCCTCCGGGATGCTGCACATTAATGTCTACACCGATTTATTTTTCGCTTCCTACATTCAAGGAGCAGCCGCTGCCTTAAATTATGCCAGTCTTCTAGTTCAAACTCCGTTAGGAATTATTTCCAATGTCCTTTTAGTACCCCTTTTACCCGTCTTTTCCCGCCTCGCCGCCCCAGAAAATTGGCTCGAACTGAAGGCGCGAATTCGTCAAGGATTAATGTTAACCGCCCTGACTATGTTACCCTTGGGCGCAATTATGATCTCCCTATCGGTTCCTATTGTCAGAGTAGTTTACGAACGCGGCGCATTTAATCGCCAAGCATCAGGCTTAGTCGCATCTTTATTAGTTGCTTACGGCATCGGAATGTTTTTCTATTTGGGTCGCGATGTCTTGGTGCGGGTATTTTATGCCTTGGGGGATGGCGAAACGCCATTTCGCATCAGCATTATGAATATTTTTCTTAATGGCTTGCTAGATTGGATTTTAATCCAACCTTTCGGCGCACCCGGTTTAGTTTTAGCCACAATGGGCGTCAATATTGTTTCGATGGTGTTGCTGTTGTGGAAGTTAAATCAAAAACTGAATGGTTTGCCGATGCATCAGTGGTTATTACCCTTCGGCGGTTTAGTCGGCGCTAGCGTTTTTACGGGTTTTGCCAGTTGGGGTACAAGTCAGGGTTTGCAACAAATTTTAGGTAGCGAAGGTTTGTTAATTCAACTGTTGGATCTGAGCATTTCTGGATTGGTTGGCTTATGCTTGTTTGGTTTCCTGGCGATGAAAATGAAGGTGCCAGAAATGGATATTTTTGTCTCGCGGATACGTCAGCGCTTGGTTAAAAAGAAGGCAGGTTGATAGTTGATAGTTGATAGTTGATAGTTGATAGTGGACAGTGGACAGTGGACAGTGGACAGTTACCTCTACCTAAAGCTTTACCCACAATTTCTGATTCTAGCTGAGCGACTATATAAACCCGCCCCGGTTTATACAATAACCCAGCTAATGGACATCTGATAGAAGACCATTCTTCCCCTAACCCCTAACCCCTAACCCCTAACCCCTTAAATAAGATGGTTGAATCCAATTTTCTTAAAGATGAATCTTTTGGTATTATCCCGATCTTTTGTCAAGGGGATAGTTACCTATTTTTGCTAATTCAGCACCAGGCAGGACATTGGGGCTTTCCTAAAGGACATGCGATCGCAGGCGAGTCGCCCCTACAAGCTGCCTGTCGCGAATTGGTAGAAGAAACGGGAATTTCTGATTACACCCTGTTAGAAGGCGTTGAGTTTGTAGAACATTACACCTATACCAAGAAAGACAAAACGTATAATAAAACCGTGACTTATTTTCCGGCATTGGTAAAGTCAGACACGGTCAAATGTCAAGAGGAAGAAATTCAAAATTATACCTGGGCAGATCGGGAAACAGCGATCGCTCTCATCACCTACGAACCCAGCAAGCAAGTTTTGCTACAAGTAGATCGATATTTAACAGGGGCTAGGGGCTAGAGATCGCATCTATCGTACATTTAATTTGCGGAAAATGTCGCGAAACCCATTCCTTGCCATTGTTTCTAGTTCCTGGCGTTCTGTGGCAGTGAATTGCGTCTGCATCTCCGAGCCGCCATCGAGATATATTTCTGTCAGGTTACCTTGGTTAAAAACCATCAGACTGCCATCGTGGAATCGCTGAATTGCTACCACCCGACCATTCTCAAACCAATAGCCAATCCCATCGCCCACTTCTGTCAGAAACTCCGAAGCGTTTACAGCTCTGCCGTTGAGCCTGCAAACGGTGTAGGTAGTATTTCTTTCCACTTTGCGGGTTTCTCGGCAACCTCTGGTACTTTGTTGAAGTTGATACACCCGATGGGCGTAGAGACACTGAGCCGAAGCTTCATCGCATGTGGGCAGATCGTTCAATTCATTGGCTTGAATTTGCGAAGATGAGCCAAACAAAAGACCGACCGAGAAGGCGACAGCAGTAAATCGTTTAAACACAGATTGGTTGATCGGAAAAACACTGCTGTCAAATATACCAAAGCTGAAACAGCCGTATATCCGAAAATATACGGCGATCGCGCAATGGCTATATTTTTAACTACATTTTCCGTTGAAATTCTTCCAAAACATCGATCAAATGTACCCGACTTTGCATCGGTAGCATATCTGCTAAGGGTACTTCCCGGTGTCCGCCGCCTAAGCGCACTGGGATTTGTTGCAGAACCTGCATCACCTTATCTTCCGATAGGGAATTATCCAGCAACATCGGATACAGCCGTTCGGCGAGGAGGGTATGCAAGTGGGCTTCTCTTAAGTAGAGATGCCACTTGGCAATGTCCATATAGACGTTTTCGCCTATTTCGGCGGCGAGTGCTTCGAGTGCTTCTGTGGTGTTTGTCTTAGCCATAGGACTTATTTTGATACCCTAAATAGGAAATCTACATCGATCCTATTCAATCAAAACGAGAACAGGAGCTACCTCCACAATCGGCAAGAACCTTCAATCTACCCAGAGGAAGAGCTATCGCTGGACGTGGTGGCAGCTTCGGAGTAGTCTGCGATCGCAAAAATATACACAGCATGAGCAACTAACACTGCGAACCAACCGCCCGTGACCCAGATTGCCCAAGGCCAAGCAGCTTTTTGCAAGTTGTCAAAAAACCACAACCCGGAATTAGACGCTGCAAAAATTGCTACATGGGTGGCAAAGTTCATCCGGTCGTCGAGTTTGCGGAAAGCGGGGTCGTTACGGTCGGGTTTGCGAGGCCAACGAGGAGGCATGAAATATCTCTACTAAATGTGAGCGTCGGAGGTGCTTACCTTATTTTAGGTTGATTAGTCGCGCTACTTTGAGTATTAGCGAGAATAAGCATGGGGAGGGGATTGGGCAACCGCGATTTTATTTTCCTTTTCCATTTGTTGCTGGAAATAAATCCGATACAACTCGCAGCTAACGCGGGCTAGATTTCCTTCTAGTTGGACTAAACCCATGCTTTCTAACTTATAGGCAGCGATCGCCTCTAATTCTACGCTCCCATTGGCAGCGATCGCCTGTTGCAGCGAATATGCTAATTCTGCATCTTCTCGCAGTATCGCCCAATGCCCCCGCAAATGGTGACTGTAAATCCCCGCTTGGGTGGGCGCCGTTCGCAATAACTCTTCTAAAGTTACTTGTTCCTTCTTCAGGTGATAAAACGCGAGGCTGACTAAATAAGGATGTCCTCCCACCATTGCCATCAGTTTTTCGGTTTCATCCTCTGTCCAATCTAATCCATAGCGGCCTGCCAAATCCTGCAACTGCAAGCTGGTAAACTGGGGCAGCTTCAAGGATAACCCTACATTAAACGGAGATTGGGTCAATTTGAGCTGAATATATACTTCCGTCGAGTGGACGAGTACCAATCGCAGTCTTTGCCAAGTGTCAGCTTGCTGTGCCAACTCGTGCCAAAATCGCAACATGGGCAGAAAGTCTTGAGCAATCTTGGGATGCTCGAAAACTCGATTGACTTCATTCAATGCTAAAACCAAGGGACTATCGAGAGTGTCTAATAAATAACCCTCGAAATAAATTTTGCAGCTGACCTTGCTGCCCATATCCTCGTCCCAATAATCGTCCAGTCTGGGAGTAATTTGCAATTGTCTGCTGACATTGACGCAGAACCAGCGCAAAAATCTATCCAGGGATGAAAAAACCGCTTCGTCGGCTTCCTGAAAGTCGATCGAGACAATTTTGTAAGATTGAGCTGCGGCACAAGCCATAATTCTATTCAGGAGCGAACTTTTCCCCATATTGCTGGGCGCTTTGATGTGGATGACGCATCCAGGCTTGGTAATTTCTTTGTAGGCAAGTTCTTCAATCGGCGGGCGATTAATATACAGGGGAGAATTTAGCGGCACAGGACGACTGGGATATTCAATCTCCATCTCTGTGGCTGACTCTGGATCATAACTCTCCGCTACCCATTCCTCTAAATATAAATTCGCATCTTTATTGTAATATTTTACTCCTTTTGAATTTGTGTAGCGATTTAAGACTAAATGTAAATTCTTTTTCGTTACTCTTGACCCCAGTGCCTTTGACAGATCGTTCCATAGCTGGGAACCAATTTCCTTGATGTAGGTACTTCCATACCCAGAATCTTCTGACATCTCGGTGTAAGTTCTTCCCACCCAGGACTGGCGCAAGACTAATCGCTCAATCGGGCTGAGTTGGCGGGATAGGATAGTTTGTTCCACAGTTTCCAAAGCTATATCAATGTTCATTTTGTAACTGAGGGAGTTTATACAGTCAATCTTCTATGTGCCCTATTTTATCCTTACACCAGTTTGATGTGACATACTTTTCCTACTTTTCCTACTTTTCCTACTTTTCCTACTTTTCCCACTTTTCTGGTTTTGGTCGCTCGGAGTACGGGCGTACTGTGTAGGAGAACCCCCAGGATCGCAAGCATTTACGCGATCGCAGCTTCGTAATCTTACATCTTGCACCAACCCGATCAACAGCCTCCAAATAAATTTGGGGCTAAAAGCTTAAGTTAGCTAAAGCTAACTAGAATCAAGGTTTGAACCCGTTGAAACGGGTTGCCTGCTTCCTCGCTGTGAAATTTTAGGACTTACGCACGGCGATCCTAGAAACCGGGTTTCTGCGTAGATCTTTGCTTGCCAAACCGACAATTTTTCATAGAAACCCGGTTTCTTTGCGTAGAAACCGGGTTTCTGCGTAGATCTTTGCTTGCCAAACCGACAATTTTTCATAGAAACCCGGTTTCTTTGCGTAAGTCCCGATTTATTTCTGTTGGCTCAGTGCAAGATGTGAGTAATCCCGTATTGCTACCGGCTGCTGGTAAATCCGGGGTCACCTCCCTGGTTCCAGGTCAGATACATCAACAATTTCAAGATAGCGATCGCATAAGTTGCCAAAAACCATAGATTTAACCGCTCAATCAAGAGGGATTTTGCCTGAGAAATCAAATTAATCGTTTAAAAAAGCTAACTTTCCTAGTTTTTGATCGAAACGAAGTTCTTGTTATGATAAATTTATATCCCATTATTGTAATATTTTGAGAGTAACAAATAAATTTAAAACTTGTTAATATAAGCGCCCAGTCATTAAAATATTTCAGGAAAACATCTAAGCAGAAAATTGAGTTATCAATAGAAACATAAGCGAATGGTTCTAATTATGGCGTCTTTGAACCAACCTTCTGGGTCAAGAGTACGAGTCGGGATAATGCATTCTAGTAGCGGCACAATGGCGCTGAGCGAAAAGCCCTTGATTGATGCAGCGCTGATGGCTTGCGCTCAAATCAATCAAGCAGGCGGCGTTTTGGGTCAACTCATAGAACCCGTTGTCGTGGATGGCAAATCTAACCCAGCAGAGTTTGAACGCCAAGCCAGAAGGCTGCTTCAAGTCGAACGAGTCGCCACCGTCTTCGGCTGTTGGACTTCCGCTAGCCGTAAAGCCGTTAAACCCATATTTGAAGAAGGCAACGGGCTGCTGTGGTATCCCTTACAGTATGAAGGACTGGAAAGTTCGCCCAATATCTTCTACACCGGATCTTGCCCCAATCAACAAGTCGAACCAGCGGTGACTTGGTTAGTAGAAAATAAAGGTAAAAGATTTTACTTGCTCGGTTCTGACTATGTATTTCCCCGCACGGCTAACAAACTGATTGCGGCGCAACTGAAACAAATTGGCGGTCAAGTTTTGGGGGAAGAATACGTAGATCTAGGAGAAACTAATTTTACCGAGATAATTGCGCGCATTCGCCTCCTGCGCCCCGACGTTATTTTTAATACCCTCAACGGCGATAGCAACGCCTATTTTTATCGTCAGTACCGAGAGGCAGGCATCAGCGCCGATGAAATTCCCATTATGGCTGTCAGCGTCGCAGAAGCGGAATTACAGGAAATTGGAGATGCAGCCGTCGGTCACTACGCGAGTTGGAGTTACTTTCAAAGTATCGATACGCCGGAAAATAACAGATTTGTGCAAAATTTTCGCTCCCAGTACGGCGGCGATCGCGTTACCTCCGATCCGATTGAGGCAGCTTACAGCCAAGTTTACCTGTGGAAACAAGCTGTAGAAGCCGCTGAGTCGTTTGATACCGAGCGGGTACGGGTAGCAGCCTACGGTCAAAGTTTCGCCGCTCCGGGGGGGTTAATTAAAATAGAACCGAATCACCACGTCTGGAAGCAATGCCGCATCGGCAAGATTTTAACGAACGGACAATTTGAGATTGTTTATAGTAGCGATCGCGCGATTAAACCTCTGCCGTGGATGGGGGTAGAAGAGTTAAATTTTCCGCAATCGGAATTGGTAATTAGCTTGCTAGCTCAGGTGAGCCAAGGAATTCAGCAAAATTGGCTTACCGAGCAACATTCCCGCGAATTAGAGCAGATAGAAGCAGCATTGCGCCAAAGCGCGACCAAGTTACGCAACCATAACTTAGTTTTGACCAAATTAGCTAAAAGTCCGGCTTTGCATGGGGGAGATTTAAAAGCAGCTTTAACAGAAATTACTGAAGCCAGCGTCGATAATATTGGAGTCGAAAGAGCTAGCGTCTGGTTGTTGGATGAAACGGGGACTAAAATCAAGTGCCTTGATTTATTTGAGAAAAGTGTTAACCAACACAGCGAAGGACTAGAAATAGCAGCAGCAGACTATCCGGCGTATTTTCAAGCTTTACAGCAAGACGAAGCGATCGCCGCAGACGATGCCCGCACCGATCCCAGAACCTTTGAATTTGCCCCATCTTATTTAATACCTTTGGGCATCGTCTCGATGTTGGATATTCCCATCAGGTTAAGGGGACAAACAGCAGGTGTAATCTGTTTGGAACAGATCGGATCGCAGCGTCATTGGACGGCGGAAGATCAAAATTTTGCCCGCAGTCTCGCCGATTTAGTATCTTTAGCAGTTGAAGCCACCGAACGCAAGCAAGCCGAAGCTGCATTGCGTCAAAGTGAAGAACGCTGGCAAATGATTGTCCGCGCTACGGGGGAAGGGATTTATGACTGGAATACAATCACCGGAGAAGCATTTACTTCCCCTCGGTTGACCGAAATATTGGGTTACGCAGAAGGGGAAATCGTCACAGGTTACAGAAGGTGGTATAATTCGCTGCATCCAGAAGATCGGGATCGGACGCTTGCCAAACTGCAAGAGCATCTAGAGCGAAAAACGCCGCAATACATCGCCGAGTATCGCCAGCGTAGCAAAGATGGTAGTTACAAGTGGATTTTGGCACGGGGACAAGCGCAATGGGACGAAACTGGTAAACCCGTGCGGATGGTGGGTAGCCATCAGGATATCAGCGATCGCAAGCAAACCGAAGCGCAAAACCAATTACTGTTAAATCTGACACAGGCAATTAACGCGGCACCAGATTTTGATACCGCACTGGAAGTGACTTTGCAGCGGTTGTGCGAAACTACGGGTTGGGAATATGGCGAAGCTTGGGAACCCACCCCCGATGGTTCGGCGCTGCAAAGCAACTGTTGCTGGTATTATCAATCCCAGGGAATTGACCCGAAATGGAAAGATGCGATCGCGCGTTTCCGTAACTTTAGCGCCCTTCTCAACCTCCTACCAGGGCAAGGCATCCCCGGACAAGTTTGGTTAAATCAACAACCCCAAAGGTTTCCAGATTTAACCGCAGTTGAAGATACTTTTTCCAGATTGGCACTAGCAAAAGCAGCCAGCTTAAAAGCAGGATTTGGCGTTCCTATATTGGTAACAGGCGACTGGGGATTGCAAACAGGAAACTGGAGTCAAGACGCAGAAGCGCCATTACCAATTACCAATTACCAATTACCACTGAATCAATCTCCTGTCTTAGCGGTGTTGGTATTTTTTACCCTCGAATCTAGTGCAGAAGATCGGCAATTGGGAGAATTGATCGGCGCTGTTGTTGCACAGTTAGGAGTGGTGTTACAACAGAAGAAACTGCAAACAGAAATGAAGGCTTTGTTTGCTGCCATGACCGATGTCGTAACAGTGCGAGACTTTTCTGGCAAGTGTCTCAATGCGATCTCAACCAATACGAAAAATTTATACAAACTGCCAGCCGAGATGATTGGCAGAAAATTGCGAGATGACTTACCGCCCGAAGCAGCAGAGCTGATTCTTAATAGTATCAAAAAGGCATTGCTGAATCAACAAACCGTAGAGGTTGAATATTGCTTGCCGATTCAAGGGAAAGATGTTTGGCTAGCAGAAACGATTTCACCCCTTTCCGAACAAACCGCGATTTTGGTGGCGCGGGATATAAGCGATCGCGTAGCCGCCGAGTCAGCGCTACGACAAAAAAATGACGAATTAACCACCGCCCTGCAACAACTCAAAACCGCCCAAGAAGAACTAATTCACTCGGAAAAAATGGCTGCTTTGGGACAACTCGTTGCCGGGATTGCCCATGAAATTAATACGCCTTTAGGAGCGATTCGTTCTTCCGTCAGAACGATTGACGAATTCTTCGGAAAAACTCTGGAAACTTTACCCGCATTTCTCCGACAAATATCTTCCGAACGTCATGCAGATATTTTAGCTTTAATCCAAAGCTCAACTCAAGAAGACAAATTTTCAACCAAAGAAAAGCGCCAATTAAAACGACGCTTGCGACAGCATCTAGAATTGGAAAAAATTGCCAATGCCGACTTTATTGCCGATACCTTAGCAGATATTGGTATTGTCGATAATATCGCGCCATTTTTACCTTTATTGCGAGGTTCAGATGGGGAAGATATTTTACAAACCGCCTATAAAATCGCCAGCGTCAAATCGAGTAGCCAAATCATTAAAACTGCTATAGAACGGGCTTCTAGAGTTGTGTTTGCTTTAAAAACCTATGCCCGCTACGACCATTCTAGTGCAATGGTTCAGACGCAGATAGCCGACGGAATTGAAATGGTTTTAACTTTGTATCATAACCAACTCAAGCAGGGAGTGGAAGTGATTCGCAATTACGGCGAAATTCCGGCGATATTCTGCTATCCAGACGATCTAAATCAAGTTTGGACAAATCTGATTCATAATGCTATCCAAGCAATGGAAAATCGCGGGGTTATAACTATCGATCTCGCTCAGGAAGAGCAACAGGTAAAAATTGGCATCACCGATAGCGGTAAGGGAATAACCAGCGAAGTGATGCCGAAAATATTTGAGCCATTTTTTACCACTAAACCGCCAGGAGAAGGCAGCGGTATGGGGCTAAATATTGTCAAAAAGATTGTGGAAAAACATCACGGACAAATTACTGTTGAAAGCCAACCAGGGCGTACTGAGTTTACCGTTTATCTCCCCATAGTAAATGAACAGAAATTACACTCATAGCCAGGTAATAAATTAAAAAGTTTTGAGAAAAGATGAATTTTCAAAATCGAAGTAGCTGAAGCCACCTTTAGCGGCAGCACATAATCTGTCATCTCGATCTAGATAGTCGAGATCTTCAATTTTGGTTCTATGCTTGCTGGGCTGACAACCTTGGCGGTTTTCTTTAATCAACCGATTGTAAGTACGGTAAGGTAGGTAGCTTAGGGGGTCGTACCCAACAAAGCGCAACATTAAAAAACAAGCCCAAGAATACTTTCCTGCCAAAATAGCTTCCAGCACCTGGTCTAATTGCTCTTTGGTAAGTTGATTGCGAGAATTAAGAGTGCGATCGCTCATGGTCTTCCTCCAAAAATTGCTCTAGTCTGGCTGGTTGCTGGCTCTAGCCGTCTATGGTCAAATTCTGCATCCACCCAGATTGTCTGTAACTGAACAACTGTGATATTACTCTGTTTGTTTCATTATTCTTACTTAGTTTCCGCATTTGGTTTGTAAAATTTTGACTAAGATTTCCCAGTTTTATGAAGATTCTATTTATCCTACCTTTCCTACTTTTATTACAAAACTACATAGTTATTTAGGGGCTAGGGGCTAGGGAAAAAAGGTCGTATAATCAAGTGTTTCAGCAATTAAAAACGATTTATATTAATTGCCCTTGCTCGCGGTAAAAATCAATATATAGAGATGGTCGGGGCGGGTTTTATCAATCATCTTTGATAGATTCCAACAATTTCAGAATTTACGCAAGTGTCACAATCGGTGGTTGGTGCGTGACGCTACAAGTCTGATTGCGGCCTTCCAATATTCTCGCCGCGTCACGCACCCTACAGCAAAAATCTGTTAGTGGTTGGTGAAAACCTCTCCGGTTCAGATTGCGCGATAATCCCCTGATTTACCGCCGGTTTTGCTCACCAAGCGAATTGCTTCGATCTGCATCGACTTTTCCAAGGCTTTCGCCATGTCGTAAAGTGTCAGCGCCGCTACGGAAACCGCCGTCAGCGCTTCCATTTCCACCCCCGTTTCGGCTTTGGTCTTGACTTCGGCACGAATTTGATACCCTGGCAATTGGGCATCGGGGACGATCTGCACTTCCACCTTTTGCAAGGGCAAGGGATGGCACAGGGGTATTAACTGCGATGTCTGCTTCGCTGCCATAATTCCGGCTAACCTGGCGGTTCCCAGGACATCGCCTTTGGGGGCATTCCCTGCCGCAATTGCCGCCAAAGTTTCCGGCGACATCCGCACCTGACCTGCCGCAACGGCAATTCGCACTGTGGTCTGTTTGGCTGAAACGTCCACCATGCGGGCTTCTCCGCTCTCGTCGAGGTGGGTTAAGGAAGAATTTTCAGAAAAATCTTGCATCATTCAAAAAGGGTGTGTTATTATAAGTTTCTGGCAAGGGCTTGTAGCTTAGTGGATTAGAGCGTGTGGCTACGGACCACAAGGTCGGGGGTTCGAGTCCCTCCAAGCCCGTCCCAATTATTTTAGATTGTGGCAAGGCATTCCAGCCTTTCTCCACTTCATCAAAGCTCGTTTCTAACTCAGTCTTATCTCAAAAACCACTCTAGACGCATTTTTTATGGCTAGTCAAGGGGGTGGATATACCTGCTTTGACCCCGTTCTCGTTAGTCACCGTGCGTCTCGTTTTGGTAAAACCTCCCAGCATATCACGGTAGCCCAGAATCTATCAAGGGCTTAGCTTCGACCATCGTCAAGTCTTGGTGAGTTTAACTCCAGAGTTTAACTATCGGTCAATGAAGTCCAGAGGTGAACTGTTTCGCATCAGTACACCCGTCCTTCCCCTACCATTGGCCTCTCTGCACCCCTGTAAGTCCTGATATCCCTCTCTCGGCTATCTTTACTCCTAAAACCAATTTTCGTAGGTTGTGGCTTCCTGTATAGCTTTGGGGTTCATGGGTATATAGTTGACTGGTTGTCGGAAGAGTGCTACCTTAATGGATGTGGGATTGCTGAATTGCTTCCGAACCCAGGTTACACCTGCTGTGTGAAGGAATAAAGCTCCCACACCCTAGCGGGGTAGAGTAGTCTGGTAACTCACAAGTCTCATAAGCTTGTTATCGCTGGTTCAAATCCAGCCCCTGCTTTTAACCTCCATCAAAAACCCGTGGTAGTCATTCTAGGCCGCCACGGGTTTTCAAGTTGGCTACATCCGCCAGGAACCTAGCCCCCTATTCGTTGCCTCCCTTAATCAATTCATTGACCTTAATCAACAGGCTTAGTATCTCCGGGAGATGCCGCTTTTGACACTTGGAGAGATTGAGATACCACCAAGTACCACCAAAGCTACCAAAGTATTCTGTATGAATTCTCTTAGAAATTTCATAGGCTTCATGGTGTAGGACTAAAGCATCTCGCGTTAGCTCGTCAACCAATAAAGCCGGGTTGTATTGACTCGCTTCTTGGTACACTCCAGGAAAATGGGTAGGCTCCAGCTTCAAATGGTGAATCCGATTTCTTGACACGTAAACATATTTGCGCCCTACCTTAGTCACAGCATATTCTTGGAATTCACCCCTGGCGACCACTGAGTAAAGCATGTCTCCCGCTTTCGCTGTGCGTTTCAAAGGTTTACCTCCCCTCCTGATTGCTTCTGAAATTGTTGATCTGGTAGTTTAACGATTTGCTATCTCTCGCTATCCAGAAAAGACTTTAATTCTTTTAGTTTCGCCAAAACATCGGGCAGATACTTTCGTTGCTGTTCGGATAGGCCAAAAAGCATCCATCCGCCAAGCAGCCTCGTGTGTGCAAGAGACCTAACAATGTCGCAGATTTCTTGCATTGCTTGACGCTCTAACAACACAGACTTTACATAGAATGTATCGGCGTTGCGCCTGGATACCCGCTCATAAACTCCCTCATACCCGGTGTAGGTTAATTTTACTTCGTGAAAACCATTAGGATGAGTTATGTAGACGTATTTACGACCGATTCGAGTGACCGTCCATTCCTGATACTCCCCTTTCCCAACGCCCCTCCAAAGCTTTGTTCCTATCGCTATCGCACTTTTCATACTGTCATTCGCCAAGGTTGATAGACTGGCAGTTTTTTGACTTACCAAGGTCGCTGGAATCCCAGAGTTAAACTCCAGAGTTTAACTACAGAATATTTGAAGCCGTCCAGTCGGGTGGCTGCTGCAACGCCGCTAACCGTCCCTCCAGTTCCTCCACCCGTGCCAAAAGCTCCTTGCGAGTTTTGTACCCTGTTTTATGCCAGGTCGTCTTATGCTTATGACGTTTCCGCCATTCATCTTCAGACGCGCACATATCGCGAGCAATCTTGTCGCATTCAACATCTGAGGGCAATTCCTTCCCCACATAGTAAGTACGAGAGATGCCGTTATAGCCGACACTGGCATAGCAATAAAACTTGCCGTTCTGGCGTAACTGAGAGAGAAAATGGACTGAGTAATGTTTACCGCGTTTCTCGTCGAAAACCTCGACCGTCTTCAGTCTATTGGCTTTGCTCTTAAACTTCACCTTATACCACCTTTAGCGTTGAAATACTGAACTAAAAATGCACAACATCCAGAACAAGATCGTAGGCTTGAGCAATATCAATCATGTGCCTAGAGCCTTTTGATTTACCGTCCCAAAACACGATGCAGTGAGTAGCTATCTTCGCCATTTCCACATTCCGGCGGTAACCTGCTGACTTACCGTACCTATCCCAATCGGGAGGTACTTTGATTGTTTTGATTCCCCGCCCTTTGGCATACACTTCACCTAGCCAATCAGCTCCTTTTGCTCCGCCAGAGATGATTGCAAAGTTGTCGGCTTCAAGTGTCCCGAAAAAGGAATCAAGTTCGCGACAAAGCATCTGGTAATCAGCAAAACCTCTTGAACCGGCAACAATTACCTTGAGTGGCTTGTCGATCGCCGCCTGCGCTGGAAGCTTGCAGATAGTTGCCTGTGGGATGATTTCCCATGCCAGCTCAGACACGATATCCCAATCACCACCGCCATAGCCGCAACCCATACCGTAAGGCAAGTACAGGGGTAGTCCGCGCTCTGTTTGAGCCTTAAATAATTCAGCAAAGCACAACGCTAGCGCGCCATAGTTGGTGTATCGTTTATCTGTCCCGTAAGTAAGTTGTGCAGCGCAATTGGCGATTAGTAATTGTTGTTTTACTTGCACCAACTGCACGCTACCCAACAACCAAGGTTTACTAAGGTAAGCTGCACAAGCCCTGGGATACTTGTCTTTTATCTGCTTAGCAAGTCCAGCCCCAAAAGTGCCCGGTCTGCTGCCATCAGGATGCTGAATATGTACTTGATGTGCAATGATACCTTCTTCAACATCAAGGATATTTTTGATGATTGTTCGATTCATGTTTTTCTCTCTTTAGGCTTTCACCCAGTGCCAGTTACCCAAGTTTTTACGCGCCCGTTTCCAGCCCAAATTAAACATCTCTTCCTCGATTGTTTTAAACGAGGGCTGGGAATCCAGCTGACCTTCGATGATTGCTGTAGATAAGCACCCTCTAAGCAGTTGCGGCTCAATAGATTCATGGCCTAAGCTTGCGACTTTTTCCAAAAAGCCTTCTAGCACAATGCCTAGTGAAGACTTTGTTTGAAATAGTTTTGCAAGGCTGTTCTCGTACTCGATTACAGTCTCTGCGGCGGCGGTGACCGATTCCCACGCACCCGTTACAACACCAGCGGCAATCAGGTCAACGTAGATAACTCTTCTGTTAGCAGAAATCGCTAACGGCTGTTTGATAACTTGTTTGACAGTTTGTCCAAAGCTGCGGATATTTTCGTAGGTCATCCAGAACTTTGTAAAGTGATTCTTGAGCCACAAGAAATTAGTCAGTTCCATTGACTTGGGAGGTAGGCCACGGCGATTAGGTTGATCGGCGTCAGTAAGCATGTCCGCTCTCTTCGTTGAAATGCGAATGCATCGCCGCTTTAGTTCGCGGAAGCGCTTCTCATCCAGCAAGTTGTGAATTGAAGAAACGACCTTTGGGCAGAACGTGTTGAACTGTTTGTTCTTGCCTACTTCAATTGAGATTGAAATATTGGCGGTATTGCGATCGTAGCCACTCAGAAATAGTGTCAGCAGATTTTCGTTTGAAAGTGTTTCGCGATTAAGATTGTCAAACACTAAGCAGAAGTTCTTTTCCTGCTTAACCATGTACCCATTTGGGTGTTCAACATCTTTAAAGCGATATGTATCTATGTCGTTGCGAAGCGATGCGTATGTAGTAGCAACCGAATATGGCTGCACCCCATGAGTATTAGCAAAAATCTTGCTTATGTTGGACTTTCCAGACCCTTCAGCACCATCCAAGAACAGAATTGGGACAACATTGCACAGAGTGCTAGGGAGGCTCCAGTAAGCCGCTAAGAGGGGCAGTTGAATCTTGGCGTAGGGGAGGGAAAAGTAGCAGTCAAAAATGTTTAATGCGTTTTGACCAAGCGAAATTGACTCGTTCCAGGCGATTGTTAAATCATCCGAAAATTCTTGCCTTAATGAGGCAAAATCGATGTATTGTTCCATGTGTTCCTTGCCTTAAGAGGAATAGGAAGGGAAGGGGTCTGAGCTGCAATTCATCCCCCTTCTCTGCCGAGTTAAATTCCAGAGTTAAATTCCTTCAGAAATCACCTTTGGTGGGCGTAGCTAAAACGCTGCGTCAGGCTTAGGTGGTGCTATCACGTTGCCAGTGATTTGGCAGAGAAGATTCCATTGCAAGGCTTGAAAGCTATCCCCCTTCTCGACTTGGTGGATAGACCCAGCTAAGCTAGAAATCATAAGCAGGTTGGCATCGCCTTCGCGCTTTATGTTCACCAGTGATGCGTATTGGTCGTACAGCCAGTTAGTGCGGTCTTGAAGCTTTTGGTACTCGCCCTGCCCACCACTTTTGTAGCCTCCGCCGAAGCCTGTTTTTGAGCCTAACTTAAGCTCAATCTTGCCCGTTGGCTCCACTTGTTTTAGCCATTTAAAGAGCCAAGCATCCAAGCCTTCTGTTTCAACCTCAAGTTTGGAAAAGCTGGTTGTACAGAACTTAAAGCATCCGGTGACCGAGGCTTTTAGAATGTCAGGGTGTTTCTCGATCCACTCAACTAACGCTGTTTCATACCACACAGGCGAAACCTTTTTGTTGCCCTCTTCTTTCGATATCCACCTGTCATACTCTTTTTCGTGAATCTCGACAACAACCTTAGTTTCTGTTTTTACAGGCTCTCTGAAGCCCTCAATCTCTGAACAAATAGCTAACAGTGCATAACCGTTGTCTACCTTAAAAAAGCGCCCCTCGACAAGTGTCAGGTAAATAGCGGTATCTGCGTAACCACCTCCAAACTCGTAGTATCCGGGATAGGCTTTGCTTTCATTCTTTGACAACCACATAAATTACATCCATTGTGCGCTAAGGTATTCGGCGATATCCGAGGTTGGGACAGACCAAAAGTTTCGGTCTATTTTGATTCGTTTTTTGGTAACAATTACCAAGCGTTTCCAGTCAGTGTAATTGAAATATTCAAGGTATTGAAGCATCTGCTTGAAATCGCGGGTCACAACACCTTTGGCCTCAATCAAGAAGTACTTTTCAGGACGACTAGAATTGACAACCAAGAAATCGCACCTCCAGCAAGTTGCATCGTAGTTTGGAGTGGGCAGCTTCACGGGTACTTTGACCTGTCGATTCACCACCGCGTAAGGTAAAGAAATTAATTCCTTGTAAACCTCCAATTCCTGCATAGACGCAAACCACTGGCTGTCGGGATACTTTTTGAACAAATCAAAAGAATCATTCTGGACAGAGTAAAACCCGCTTACCGCTCTATATTTGTTGGTTGACAATGTTTTGGAGTTTGGCGGCGTTGAGAGAGTCATAACGTTCGCTTTCTTGCTGTAAGATTTGCTGGTACTTCTTTACCGCGTTGCAATAGCCAATAACTTGGCAGACGTGGTAAACCTCATTTGCACCGCTAGGGCGCGCGCTAACCCTGACTATAAGCCACCAATCCTCTTTAAGTGACTGAGGCATGAGAGCGTACCCGCTATAGCGATTCTTGGTGTTTGCAGAAGTACTCATTTTGCTAGTCTCCCTGGGTAAGGTCAATATGCATTATCTCGGCGTCGATCGCATCCTCGATCAAGACGCGGTTACTTAGTAACCATGCAGAAAAATTTTCTGCATCCATGTCCAAAGGTAGCAAAATATCAGTAACGAGCTTTTTGACAACATATCCAATGTCGTAGTGAATGGATTTTAAGGTTTTGTGTCCATTGAAAGTGCGCTCACGCATTACTTTGTGACCTTGGGGCGTAAGCATATTAGGGTGCAATTTTTGCAAGAATTTGTTACCTTGCTGCTTTGCCGCAGTCCAATAAATCACATTAGCTTCGCTCATAAGAGGCAATATTTAACTCAACACAATTACTATAAACGGATAATTGGCTTGCACAGATTATTCTTTTTTTTTTTTTTTAACAATTCAAAATTTAGCAATTTACCTTGACCACATAAAACAAGTCATGCTATCTTTGGGACGGGTGTATTTGGGCAAAAATAGAAATAGCCAGACGTAGATCTATGTGGTCTGCATCTGGCTATTTTGTCCTGAATAGATGAGTTTGTCAGAGAGTTAAACTCCAGAGTTAAACTCTGGAAAAATAAGGGGGCTAGCAATATACAACCTGAAGCGGGATGCGTTTTATTCCCTCTTGATTCAGTTGCCTCATTCGTTCTTGAAACACCCTCCAACCATTACCGCTAGGCGGCAGTACAATACATCCGGCTGAGCCAGGTACGTTAGCATCGGCGTGAATTCCAAAGTCGCTACGCTGTACGCCATTGACTTTTACGCTAAAGGGTTCTATCGAAAAGAATAGCCCCTCAACTCCCTTGACATTGGGCATGTTAACTGCTTTAGTTACTACCCAATAGTTTTTTAATCCCGCGTCAAGCGTGGAGGGTATCGCGCCACGAGCTTTTTTGTCCGTATCGTTTCTATCTTGATTGCCGACGCTGCCACTTGTGGCGATGTAGACATCCACCAGCTCGCCATTTTTTGTAAGAGCCATTCTTCCTTGTAATAGCTTGCTGGACGATTGTAAATCCATAAAAAAAGACAACATATAGCTCATTGCTACCTCCGAGGGTGATTTACTAAGTAAAGATACATTTCTGTTGCTTCGGCTTGAGTTCCTTGGAATAATGACTCAACTTCTCGACAAAAAGTTAGTCCGTAACACTGCGTTTTTACGATTTGCCATACATCGGCAATCGGGTCTACGCATATCAAAACTAAGCCTTTAGTTGCTTGAACCAGCATACTTAAAGTTGATAGTTAGATAATGTCAGCGTAGTCTCGGTACAAGCGTCAGTTGCCGCCTCGTAAGCGGCTTCAGTAAACGCTCGTATCTTGGCATCCGAAATACCCTCTATCGCCTCTTCGATCGCGGTAGCAATAGTCCAAGCTTCGTTGCCAGGGTTGCCCCAAGCCTGGATAACCTTTTCCCAGCCGTCAGGAAGAATTGCCCTAACCTCGGGTCTTTGGGCTGCAGCTTTAATCCACTTTCTCGCGTTTTTAAAAATCTCTAAAAATGCCATTGTGGATACAGCTCGAACTGTACCGCTGATGAGGGCATCCATCCGAGAAATCAATTCCTCTCGGATATCTTCCTCCTGAGCCAAAACTCGAACTACGTTGGCAGCAGCACGAGGGTTAAATCGCACTAGACCGACGCCACCAGCTACAGTGCCGCCACAAACTAGCGCCCCAACCGCATAGCCTACAACTTCACCTGCTAAGCTGTAGAGCGATCGCAGCGCAGCTTCTTGTTGATTGCGAATCTCGGCATCCGTGATTTGAAGGTTGAAATTCCAAAGTGTCTGGACGCCGCGAACGATATGCCTTATGGCAGAGCCGATTGAAAGTAGGCCGACTGCGGCTGTTAGCGCAAGTTTGATTTTAGCTAGTAGACTTAATCCGCCAACAAACGCGGCAACTTTAGCGCCAACGACAATTACCACGCCCAATGTAAGTACTCCGGCAATAGCGCCCGCGGTAGCGCCCACCGGGTCATCTCTAAACCATGATGCGAAAAAATTCCACGCCCTTTCGGCGAACCGACGAAAGGAGGCAACAATATCTCGTCCCGCCGAAACTGCTTTTTGTATCCAAGGCTGAGTCAGAGCTGAGCTAACAAATCTGCTAGCCCAACTTGATTCCGCAGTTCCGCCAAAGATAGCGCTACTTAATTGATTGGCGGCTATAACAACAGTAAAAATGCTCATCCTATCTGTGCTGGTTATGGGTTAGCCGTTGCTTGAGTTTGGTTGTCGCCGCGGTCTAAATCTCCAGCGGAAGACACTACAGCATCTAGCACGATATCTCCAGCAGGAACAGTAGTAACAAGCCATGCGCCAGAGCGAAATCCCGCCATTGGCGAACCTACAGGCGCGCCATACGGAATAGGGTAAGACCTGCCCGATCTAGTGCGAAAAGTTTGCGGACGCCGGTCTGGCGATGCGTTTTTAAGCATCGTTCCTAGAGCTTGAGCCATCATTGGGACGGTGAAGTAGCGCGGAAACGCGACATGGACTTTTCTGTTTCTCCCGCCAACTTGCGTCTGTATTATTGCGGGATGCGTAGTCTTGCGGGCAGGAGACTCTCCCCCATCAACCCGGTCAGACGCAGCATAATCAACGGTTCTAGGCGTGCCGTCCAGGGTTGTTCGAGTTATTCGTCTTGCACGGATTTCCGCTCTAGGAAGAGTTTCGGCATTGCCTGCTGCACTGGTGATTGGAAACTCGGATACGTTGAAAAAGTCAACGAACGCCGCGGAATAGAAGAGCATCACAAACCCAGGCTCATACCTACCCTGGGTTGCAGGGGGGTTGTTCCCGCTACCTGGCGTGACAGCGTCAGTCCCGCTGCGCCTCCGAAAAGCTAGTCCGACTGGTTTGCGCCGAACCTTTAAAGTCGATCCTTTTTCATCAATAGCAGAAGCTACTTGTTGCTTGGTTGCCATATTTTTCTGTAAGTAAAAGATTTGCGTTAATTACCTGATGCGGTTTCAATTGCCACATCAGGTAATTGATTAGGGTGCTGGTGCTGGTGCTGGTGCTGGTGCCTGGAATTGCAAGAAGTCTCTGGCTGTGATTACCATTTCACCGCTCGCGTTGGTGTTAATAGCTACAGGGATTACCCCCGTAAAGCTTACGCGGTCTGTCGTGAGATCCACGGTAATGGTGACCCCACCCACCGTGAAGCCTTCACGGCGGTTGCCCTCTGCGGCCTTAGTGATTAAATCTAACAGTTGTGCTGCTGGGTTCATGTAAACTCCTTCAAGACTCGAATCATTTTAGCCTCTGCAACATATGGTTAGCAAACTTTGTTAACTGCACTGCGAGTTTCTGCTACCCTTAAGGGGACGAGAATCTCGCCCTTACCTCATGGCAACCAAAACCCCTGGCTCCGGTGGAACCGATCAAACAACCACAATTGAAGCGGGTACAATACACCTGATTCGGCTAATCCAAGCTTTAGAAGCTGATTCCACGCGAAATCCCAGTGGCATCAATAACCTCACCAGCACGGTCAGCGAAGATTCGCGCACTATTGCCGCAACGGTAAACTTGCCGTGCAATCTAGTTTCTACCAGCGACCAAACCACCAACCAGGTACAGGCAATCGACTATCTTACTCAACCCCAGGGTCAGCCACCCGCTTACACCCCTGGCTCCGGTGGAACTTTTCGCGGGACAACCGTTCAACAGGCGTTGATTCAGCACGTTATTGCTCAGAGAACTCTAGAGATAAATCCTGCACAAAATCCTACTGGAGCTAATTACATCGAGTACCAGATTAGCTCTGTAACGGCAGGGGGAAACGGAAACGCCGTTTTTACGGCGACCTTGACAGGTTTACCTCTGGAGGTCGCAAACAATTCCAACGGCACACAGACCACGTCGGGTCGCGCTTATTTGCTGTAGTTAAACTCTGGAGTTAAACTCGCACCAAAAAGATGCTTAAGTATGGGGTTTGAAAAATTCTTTGTATCCGATGGCTTCGACCTGGAAATCAGTCAGGTTCAAAATGGCACTAAGGTTTTGCTGCTTGATATGGGAGTCTGGCTTCAAAACTTAAAAAAAGAATTCCCAAATGTTAAAGCCAAGGCAAGTATAAAACTTGAGCAGTTAGACTTAACCTACTCGCTCCCAGGATTGGCAGAGGCGCCTTTTCCCGCAATGGGGGACTTAGATACTCGCGCAGAGCGATCGACAGCGCTATTGCGGCAATGGAGAGATTTCGCCTCGGTCGGCTTAAGGTTTCTAGTTGCTGCACAAGGGGGGTTTTGGCGAACCGCAGGAACGCTGCCGCTGCAAAACCACGGGGCGGAAAACTGGCAACCATTGTTGCAGCCATTCTTGACCACAACTAGCGAAGTTTTCCTGATGGGCGAGCGAGCGAAATTAGCGGTTGAGGTAATCAATTTAGGAAGCGGGTTACTGAAGACAGGCGACCGGCTGACGATTAGGGGCGGATTCCTCGCAGAAATCACTGCCTGGGAGCAACCAAGACAGCCAATCACGCGGCGCCAGAATATCGCTTTTGATTTACTTGATGGCGTCCCCTTACAAATATTACCCTGGAATCAAGACAGGCAGTATTTGTATTTATCAAACGCTGGAAACTCCAATATTTATTTTGCTTTTGGAACCACTGAGGATTTAACCAGGAATGCGACCATAAGCAATGGAAAAGTAACCCAAGCTAACGGGTTGCTACTAACTCCGGGAGGGACAGCAAATTTTGCTAGCTCCTCACACATTGAAGCGTCACCAATTTCTGTTGTGGCGATTGGAGCTGCTGGCAGAGTTACTTTGCTAGAGGGGTCGTGATGGTCGGACGAAGTACTGGTGTAGCAAAAAGCATAAAGTCGAGAATTGAAGAAAATGTTGTAGGTTGGGCGCTTCAGAATATGGTTCCATCCATGAATCTTATGCCCACCCAACTGACCTGGGAAGAGCCGCCTAAAGGTTACGTACCTATCGACCTTCACGAATCACCTTTTTTAGTTCCGCCACATCAGGGAACGGACTTTCCAGACCCTTCAGACTATGGTTTAACGCCGAATTTCGCCTCTTTTGAAATAGAAGAAATTGGTATAAGCGAGTGCCACATTTGTGTAACTTTTTCTTATGCAATTGGATTTATTCAGTTTCCAAGCAGTACCGTTTGCTTCATCGCCCCTGAATGCAGGCGTCCAGAGCAACACCCAGAAATACCTTTGACTTGTACTACAGACAAAGAAGTATCTTGGGAAGAGCTGGAAACATCAAACACAACCGAAGGGATACCTGTCCTTTGTCCTCCTGATGAGCCGCCACCGGGTGAGCGCTTTGGTGAGCCAGGAGAATTTTTAATTTTTGAACAGTGGACTTACGAAAGCAGCAGTACGAAATCTCGGGGGAGAGTAAACCAAGAACCGTGGGAGAATCGGGATGATTTTAACCCTCCCGCTCGTCTAATAGCCCGTAGGAGTTTTCCTGCTCCAGTTGTTGTAGCTTACAGAGCCGACAGCGGATTGCAAGACAATAGCTATAGTGTCGTCAACGACTGGAACCCAAACCAGATAAACAGGACGCGAGTAAATAGTTACTCCAGAGGTGCTTATGCGGCTAATATTCCTTGGACTTGGAATTTCACTAGAAGCACCTCTGTTAGATCTTACGTTTATACTTTTGGAAGCGTAGGATTTAATACTTTTCGGGAAACCGAAAGTAATTCAGTAAGTAGAGGATCATCAGTCTCTTGGACTGTTGTAAAAAAACAAGATGGTCAGCAATTATGGCCTAGACCATCGGAACCCGAACCATCACCTAAACAATATATGCCTAGATGTTGCGAGAATCCCACTATTGAGCGGTTGCTGAGAAAGCTTGTTAAAGCAGTAGGTGACCCTAGAAAAATTACTGTGCCTGTTTACGATAAAACCGAAAATCGCAATGTAAGCAGCTTGGCTGATGCTGTCGAAAGATGGAGTCATCATCAATCAAGTAGCACGGCTGACCTCTATAAGGTAATTGAGCCACGAGCTTTTGATGGGGCTTCGTATCCCATGCGCCTCACTCACGCTGGAGCTAAAGGGGATAAGCCAATCAGGAATTACTTACAAGCATGGGAAGCAATACTAAGGCAGATTGATACAGCGGTAGGACTGCTGCCGTTTAAGCTCAAAGTTGAGGATACAAATGCCGCTCAGCAAGGCAATCAGTCAATAGAAATTCAAGTGCATTCCATCTCTGATGCACTAAAGCTTCTGGTAGAGAATATTGTCGATATAGAAGGGGATGGTGACGCAACTAATAATTTGCTGGTGCGGATGGGATTGATGCTTGTACAACAGCATCAAGCACTAGCTAAAATCGAATCTACGACCCGTAATACCGAAGAGTATTTAGACTACAAAGTCAAACAAAAAGTTCAAAAAGTCCCCAGCACCCTGAATCCAATTCTTCCGCAAAATGGGCAGGGTTTTGGCAACGCTCAAAACCTCGACAGAAATACTGAGGGTGAGACTGAGTGGCTAATGTCGCAATTACTCAGAAATACTGAACTCAGAGTCAAAGTAACTGAAATAGACGAAAAGCGATTGTTGAGTGAGAAGCTTTACTCAATCGAAAAATTCGCCGCTAATGCTTCGGCTGGTAATACGGTTCACTACGAGGGCAAAAAGACCCTAGAGAAACTGTTAGAAGGCGCGTTAGATAATGACGAATTAAAGGAATTTCTTGAGCGTAAAAACATTCGCAAAGCGTTGCAAGGGGAGAGCTTGAGTTCGTTTATTGCTGACGCCGAAAAGGGCTACCCATCGGCAGAGGGGCTTAGAGAGAACAGTCCTGACAATCCTTACGGCAGGCCAAAACGCAAAGCGCCTAACATAAGAAAAGGCAATAGGCGTCGTAGGTAATTGTTCCCTGAAGCCACTCAAATTAGTCCATCGGCATACAGCTTAAGCCGCGAGTTAAACTCTGGAGTTTAATTCTGGAGTTTAATTGACGACTCAGCAGCGTCCCTCAACAGCCAAAAACTTGTTAATGATAAAAATGCCTTATGTCTAGCAGAAACTTAATACCATATGTCCGCCGCGCTAAACGCATAATTCAAAGCGAGGTTCAAAACTCAAGTTACGACGTACTAGAAATTACGCCCAATCGGGCTAACGTCCAACAGACTTATCAACTGGCAGGCAATCCAGAATCTTTGGTTAGCAGCGCCAGCAGCTTCCTTGCAGCCACTCAATATTTAGGCGAACGCTTCGGTGATTGGGACTTTGAAAAGTGGGATCAGGATTTTGTTAACTGTTTTCCTCGTGCTGCCGCACGACCAACGGCATGGGGTAGCGTCGCAACACCTTGGGGAAAGCCCATCAATCAGCGTCCGAAGTTTGTTGAATTAAATAACCCAACAGAAGATGGCTACAAATTAGTAGCGTTTTACCCAGACAGAACGAACGATGAAGAGTGTTACCCATTGATGGGCAGCATTAACGACATCATGAATCAGGCGATCGCAATCATGCATTTCAAGATGCTAAGCTCTGAATTGGGTCATATAGTTGGTGAGCCAGTAACCGAATATATTCGTCACAGCCCAATGCAAGAGGTTTACCTAGTTTTCTATCTCTCAACCAGAAAAAAACCGCCTTATTACAAAAAGCTTTTAAACCAAGAGTATCGAGAGCATTACTTTACCATTCATTATCCGGATATTAGTAAGTTGAGTTACGCTAATTTAAGAACAACAATAGGAGGAGACAATGGACTCACGTGGGGATACTGGAAAGCGACAGCGTGGATTGCTGATAACCCGGATAACTTCAAGAAGGGAAAAGCAGCTCATCAAATATGGGTGGCTGGCGACACTGAAGATACCGCCAAAAGAAATCTTGAAAAAGTTCTAGCCCTAACCACGGGTAAAGTGCTAAGAATAAATACGTCTTGCACCGATCGAACCAAGGGAACTTTACGCAACGACCCTCATGCAGAGCGCTGGAAATCCTACAAAGTTTACCCAAAGCAATTTTTAGTATTCAACCCTAAGCTGGTAGCCTTAGCTGAGAAGGGGCAGAGAAAAACTTTAGCAGGTAAGCTAAATACCAGCAAAAATAAATTTACTCTTTACAATAGAGAAGAGCCTTTAGGCTGGAATGATTTGCTATTAAAATTCATTCGCACAACCACACCTGAAACAAACACCAATCAATAGCCATGTCAATCATCAATGTTTCTACACCATCGTCTGGGATAGTTTCAGCAGGTTCTTGTACTCAGACCACGGCAGCCGTTACTACGACTTCTAGCACTGCATTAGCGGCTAATGCTAACCGCAAAAGGGCAATGCTTTTAAATCCGCCAACAGCAACAGCGACGGTCTTCCTTAGCTTTACCGGCACAGCGACTGCCGCAACGGGGCTTCCTCTAGCGCCAGGGCAAGGATGGGTAGAAGAATCAAACGTGATTCATTTGGGCGTGTTTAGCGCTATTACTGCATCAGGCACGGCAAGTTTATTGTGTTTTGATTGGAGCTAGTAGTAATGGGTGTAGTAAGTTTTGGCCTAAGAGGCAGTGGCGGTAATAACCACGAGCATCCAAATTTGTCTTTGCTAAACAGCATCACGGCACAGAATGGAGTGCTTTACCTAAATAGCTCAGCTCTGCTACCTCCTCAAGTTTCTGGATTGCTACATTGGACTGAGGCTCGTTTTCTTCTTGGGCATAACGAATCCCAAAGAGTTCCCCATTTGCTAAACCAATCCGGCGGTATCGTCTCTACCCAGCCCAATGTAAACGAGCAGGCTATTTACAGGGGTAATATTGCTGGTGGCAAACCGGGCTTAGAATTTTTGGGCGGACAATATTACCCCTTTGACTTTACTAGCCTTGCTGGAAATTACTACACCTTTTCTTTCGTAGAAGCCAGAAAAGTAGGTCAAACAAATTACCTACTTGGCAATCAAGGCGGTAGTACCAATACGGGGCTGCACATAGGTTACGTCTCTTCTAATCAGGCAAGGTTCGCCCATTTTGCAAACGACCTAGACGCCAATGTAGAGACTTATTCCCAGCCCCTAAATAGAGTATGGGTTTTCTCATATAACTTCAGAGGGTTTGAAATTTGGCTTAATAGAGTTCGCATTGGCAGCCGCCCTAACACTCAGGGGCTAATTTCATCAACAGGCGGCAACTTTGGTAGGGGACATAGCTGGAGTTGTTACATAGGTATTTCTCCGGGATTCGCTGTTCATTTAGGTAGCAGGACAGAGTCAGAAATCCAAAGCTTGTCTGATTATTGGAACTCTCAATACTTGGTGTACTAAGTGTGACTCAACCAATTGTTGAACTAGGACGTAGTGATTTATGGAACTTGGTTTTTGACCAAACCCTTGTTGTTACCCGTGCCCCTAATTCATTCCTTGCGCCAGCTCCACCTTACTTACTTCCTTCGGCGCTTACTCACCATATTCTATTGATTCATTGCCGCAGTAATGAGGAGCGTGCCGCTAGATGGGTGCGTGGGTGCTTGGTTAGCCAGATGGTTCCTGTAGGTACAGCTACTTTTGGGCAGAACCTAGCGATCGCAAACACTAAGTCTGTAATGCAGTTCGTGCCTACTTTAGTTATGTTTCCTAAGTATTCGTTTGAATATTTTTTGAGAATAAATCTGTATCGATGGTTTTCGGAGTTGAGTATTCAAGTATGGGAGTACACAGGCATCGATAGCGATACCAGCACAGAAACCCTGCTATCGATCGAAAACGATGTTCGTCAAATTTATTTAAACTTGGTAAATAGCGGTAGTCCATAGAGAGGAAAAATGCGCTTTAGAATCTGTCGATACAGTACATTGTTTTTCATTTCCTTGGCTATCATGTTTGGCTTAACCAAGGGTACTTTCACTTATAAAGACCCACAGAGGGAAGTTGCGATCGCCATTCAGTCTCAGGATGCAGAAACCCTGTCGTCAGCCTTGGCGCTGATAACTTATTTGGTGAGTATTTTTCCCGCCGAAAGGAAGCTGGGTAGGTAGTTAGTTTCAGAGAGTTAAACTCCAGAGTTAAACTCTGGAATTAAATTCAATTAAAAGCCCCAAAATCTGCTTAGGTCTTGGGGCTTTTTATTATTTAATTGTTGATTGCAACCCGATTATTTCAGCATATCAGCTATGGTGTCAAGGTCTTCATGATAGATGGCTGCTAGAACCTCTATAACCGCTTCTAGTGCCTGTCGGGATGAATTGCCCTTTAGGATGGTTTTAGCGGCTGCGATGGCGTTCGTAAGTCCTAGTGGTTGCTTTTGGGAGTTCAGTAACAGGTCGATAGTGGTCTTAGTAGCTTGACGCTTGGTATAGACCGATTCATTCATTTGAACTGAATGCCCTAGAGACTGCGCCAATTGGGTAGGGTTTAAACCTATCATTCGTCCATTCATGTTCGCCAGATGGCGCAATGCGTGGGTTTGGGTTAAATCTAGGTTCCATTTCAGCAGTTTATCGCGTGCAATTTTACCGTAAAAGCCTGCTATGGTTTGGGCTTTACTCCCCTCGCGTGGTTTGTTCTGTGGTTGACGACAAGATTTGATTTCCAGCCGTTCGATTAGGTCGGGATACCTGGGATGTCCGATAGGTGCAGAAATGCGGTATCCCGTCTTAGTGGTAGTTTTAGTTTTTGGATTTTTATTCCCAACTACTATCAAGTTAGTTTTGTTGCTAGGGTCGTTTAGCGCCGAAATAACAATCCCGTCCGGAGTTTTAAACGATTTGTGCAGATTGAGAATCGCAAACACTTCGTGAATACGCAAACCGTAGACCACCTGCATCGAAAAAACCCACATCCAATCTTTTCGGGAATCAAGATTAGCGCTGGGATGTAATTCTTCAGTAACTCCCAGCACCTTATCTCGTATCGCCAGGAATTCGTCGATGTCAATGGATTGAAGGTCTTGACGCTTTTGGGTTTGCTTTACGTTTAGCTCGCTGAGTCCATCAACAATAGATTGTTTTTTAGCCATTCTCGCTAGTTTACGCAGCGCGGTTACACAGTGCTTGTACGCCTTAGTTCCTTGCTCATATCGATTTATGACTACCATGATGTCTGGCAAGTTTACGGCGTTAGCAGGTAGTTGTGCGTAATACCGATCGTAAGTGTCGCACCACGAAGTTTGATGGCTCGGATTAGCGCGATCGCGCTTCATGCCGGTCTTGGTTTGACCCGCCCAAAAATCATCCTCAACTAGCTTGATGGCGTCACCAAAGGTAATAAGGTCGTTTCGGATGACGTTTTTCTCTAGGATTTCGGCATCGTACCACGCCCAAAACTCAGATTCAGTGGAGATTTTCCTTAAGGCTTCAGCAACCTTCTGAGCTTTAAGAACTGCGTTGCGGATGCCATCTTCCGTAAAGGTACAGTTGCACGCCTTAGCGACCCGCTTACCGCCATCACCTAGCTTGAATTGAAGCTGTATGTAGAAGGCTTCACCTACCTTGACCTTTTTCAGCCCTACCCCATCGGGTGTACTAGCCTTCATTGATTCATAGAGAGCTAGCAATGCTTCGTAGCCAATCAATTTACTAGAGTCTGTCATTTTCTTATCTCAGCCTTATCTCAGGTGTATAAGTAGGCGAGATAAAGACGAGTTAAAAGCTTGGTGTTACGTGGCTTGATGTTTGGTTCGGGGGTTCGAGTCCCTCCAAGCCCGTCCCAATTATTTTAGATTGAATATATTATCGTAACTTGCTATGACCCCTGATTCATAGCGATCGCACCATCGCCGTAGAGGGAATGCTCTCTAATTTCGATGCCTAATTCGGCGAGGCGGTTTTCCCATTCTTGCCTGGTGCCGATTTGATGGCGACGATCTAAAAGTCCGGCAATTTCTTCTTGGCGGGTTAATTCGGCAAATTGTTCGTAATAGGGATAGTTGGGGGCAACGAAGGTTTCTTTGCGGTGCAAGATAGGCGGGTTTTTTCTAATGCTGTAGTCCCCGTATGTAACTTTAAGATCGGGTAATTTTATGGTCATACTGCTTTCTAAAGCAGGATGGGCAACCTGGTCAAATTCGGGATAAAAAAGATAGGAAATCTGGGGTTTATCGATGTGGAATTTAACTAAAGTCGCCCCTTCCATGCGCCCGATAGTACGACTGGCACAACCTTCATAAAGTCGCAATAAGGGGTTGAGTGCTTCTAAGGCAGAAACGTGGACGTAAAGCGCGGTGGTCAGATGTTTGCCGATTTTACTTTGTCGGCAGGCATTTTGAATTACTCCGGGTTTTCCTAAACTAAAAAGCATATCTTCGGCAGCATCGCAAGCTTCGTAATAGGTGCCAAAAAAGGCTTTGATGTCTTGTCGCATTTCGGGGGCGAGATCTTTCAATTTGGGGCGATCGCTAAATTCGGTGAGGGCAAGGTAAACTTGGATATCTAAGGATCTGCGGTAAGCGATCGCATCCCATTCGGCTTCGTCGGTGGCTTGTAAAATTACTTTATAAGCGCGAGAAAAACTGCCAAATTCGAGCAGTAATTGTTCCGATTCTGGTAATTCATTTTTAACGGGTAAGCGTCCGCGATCGCTAATAAATTCCATCAGCGGTTGCAATTGTTCGCGATAGTCTTCAAACCGCTTGCTGGGCATTCGGATATGGGGAATGTAACTGCGCGATCGCCACCTGGAGGCGCGAAAGTTTTCTTTTGTTGGTTCATCCCGAAAAACGAAGTAAATCCCCAAAGCTACTGGTACTGGATCGACGCCTAAAACTTTGGCGATATAAGTTTTTAACTCTTCCTGTTCGTAATATTTTTGAAACGTATTGCGGCAGGTAACAATCCCATCTCCGTAAACAATTTGATCCTTACCTCGGTTATCAATTAAAACTTGGGCGGAAACGATTAAAACTTGCTGGGTAAGTTGCCAAGCTTTTAACAAAGCTTCGCGGCGTTCCTTGGTATCTTCGATAACATTAAGTACATAACCCAAGTTAACAATATCCGAAGGAACCAAAGGCGCATCGGGGAAGTAATAAGGGTCCCATCCAGCGCTAATATAACCTTTGTGCGCCATTCGCGCTACATCACCACCGTAGCCGCAACCGTAGTCAAAAAAGGTGGTATTTTCCTGAAAAAGTTCGGCTGCTAAAGCAACGCGCACGGGTACAGAAAGATCGGTGCGGATAATCGCGGCGCGATGACGTTCTATTTCTATTGCGAGAGAAGATTCGTCCATAAGCGAATCAGCGGTAATTGGTAATTGGTAATTGGATGAACAGGCTTTTGTTCTCAATACTATTATCCATTACCCATTACCGAACGTCAGAAACCGGGTTTCTTTGGCATCAGAAGGTGAGCGTAACTGTCAACTGTCCACTGTCAACTGTCCACTGTTCTGAGGGCGATTTGAATTAAGTCTTCAATTTTCTTAATATTCGGATCTCCGGCTAAATAACCGATACCGCGATGCAGGTGCAGGCGAAATTGGCTAGCGAGGGTTTCTTTATCGGTTGCTAAACCGTCGTTATGACAGCGTTGTTTGAGGGCTATTAGTAAAATATCAGACAATTCTCCCCCAAAAACGCGCCAATTCATCTCGACGTTACTATCTGCTGGAATTGGTACGGGTGAGGGGATACTAGGTTCGGCGAGAGAACGACAAAATGCCCAGCGACAGAGAATATTCCACTGGTCAATTTTGGTGACGCGCTTGAGTTTTGTCAGTTGTTCTTTGGCGGTTTGAGAAAGAACAATTCGGTTAGTTGGAGGTTCCATAAATTGATTTTAGATTTTAGATTTTAGATTTTAGATTTGAGGGCGATCGCATGAATTATACACCCGCCAGAAACCGGGTTTTTTGAAAAAACCCGGTTTCTTAAACTCTCACCAAAAATATCCGGGTTCTACGTTGGTATGGCGATCTTTGGGATTATACTTGAGCAGATACTCGCGGGCGATCGCATCCTGTTGTCTCAAGTTTTCCACTTCTGTTTTCCCAATTTCCGTATCGGTAGAAAGCAATATCACTTGATGCGAAGCAGAAGGAAAATAACGTTCGACCAAATTCTGACGGTGAGACGAATCCAATCGTCCTAAAGGTGTATCAATTGCTACAGGTAAATGCTGTCCGGAAACCCGCGCCAGTCCCCATAAAAATGCGATCGCTAACAGTTGCTTTTCCCCAGCGGATAGGCGATGTTTGGGGACGGGTTGTCCTTGGAAGTCGTAGAGGGAAAGGCTGAAGGTGTTGGTATCAATAATGACGCGATGTACGAGGTCGGATTTGTGCAAAAGATAGCCGAAACAGTTGGTTACTTCTAACTCTAATTTATTCAATTTTTTCAGAGTTAGCTTCTCTTTAAATAGCTTGAGAGTGGTTTGCACTTTGGCACAAGCGCCGATGATATGCTGATTGTTTCTTAGTTTGATAAAGTCGGTGCTGTATGCTTCTAATTCTTTTTGGGTTTTGGCGATTTCCTTATTTAATTCTTCGTAACGACGTTTAGCAATTTCTTCGGCTGCTTTAGCTTTAGCGTGTTCGGTTTGCGCTTCTCTGACATCAGCTTTCAATTTTTCGTATGCTTCGGGAGATGCTGCGATCGCTAGCTGTCTTTCGATAAATTCTATCTCTAATTCTAGCTCTTTTAACTCTTTAATTTTTGACTCAGCTTGATTTTGGCTATCTTTGATTTGGTAGCGCAGCAAGGTTTCTAGTTGATTAATCGCTTCGATATCGGCGGCTAACCAAGGTTGTTCGTCGGTTTTGGCGGCTTGTTCTAGTTCTTGATATTCTAGGTCAAAAATGCTTTTAATTTGCTCTAATGCTTTGGGTTTTAATGAAAGTTGATTGATCGAGGATAGGATGCGATCGCTTCTTTTTTTCAAAACCTCCCATTCAATTTTAGCCTGTTGTTGGCGGGTTTCATTTTCCGCTTGAGTTTTTGTTTGCATCAACAGCGGTGAAATCAGCGCCAAAGGTAAAACCCCAGCGGCTAATTCAACCATCCCCTGACGAGATTTATCCGCATCTGCGGTTAATTTTTTCTGCTGCGTGTCTAGGATGTTGCGTTCTGCGGCTATTTTACCACCTTCATAAATAAACTTTTCCTCAACTTGGTTTAGTTTATTTTTGGCGCGTTCTAGCTGGGAAACGCAACTACTTTTTTCTTGCGCTGCTGCATCTTTTTCTGCCCCTAGTTGCTGGAATTTTTGCTCTATTTTATCTAAAGCTTCCAGTTCTTTTGCCCCGGCAATTTCCTTGCGTTTGCGACTGGCTAAAATATCCAAATCAACCGATAATCTTTCCGCAAGTTCTAGCCCTAAAAGCGAACGAATAGCGTCAACAACTAGGGGGGGAGGCGTTTCGAGTTCGGCAAGTTCTTTCACTTGTTCGCCGTCAAACAGAAATAAATTAGAAATTCCCAAAGGTAGCAAAGTTTCTATATATTCATCCCATGTATTGACTAAAGCTTTATCGGGCCACCCTTCCTGATTATATTCGTCATAAACAATAATTCCTAACGTATCTTTTCCATCTTTGGGTTCTTTAGTCCAATATCTGACTATTTTAAATCGAGTCAGTTTATCGTTTTGGACATGTTCAAATTCTAATTCAATCCGGGTGTTTTCTGTTGATGGAATGTTGCGATTGACGCATTGAATCAAAAAGTCAGTGTAGCCCAAAGTGTTGCGCGTAGAACATTGGGCGCGACTGCCATATAAAGCGAGGCGAATCGCATCCATCAGCGTAGTTTTACCACCGCCATTCATACCGCCAAACAGAATTATGGGACGAATATTGCCATCAGTTTCTGGGCGGAGGTTGATGACATGTTTCCCCAGGTAAGGGCCAAAATTTTCTAGTACGAGTTCAAGAAATATCACGGTTAATTTCGAGAGGAGATTTGAGAGTTGATTTTGCTGAGAACTTGCACCAGCGCCGGGAAATAAATTTCCGGTTTGTAGAGATTGACATGTAACATCTCTACAAAAACCTGTTAAAACAGGTTGTTTGGCTTGGGCTGGCTTTGAGATAGCCGGGAAATAAATTTCCCGCTAAAAGCTAAAACCTGTTAAAACAGGTTGTTTAACTAGGGCGGGCTTTCAGTCAGTTTTAACTGACTTTCGCTATTAGCCCGGAAATTTATTTCCGGGCGGGTTAGAACTAGAAGTGACAGTTTAATTATGCTAGTCATCTGTAGTTTCTGAGTCATCAGCTGAGAATTTAAGATCTGCCCAAGATAGCTGCTTATTTTGGTTGTCGGTTTTGCTTTCTATCGATTGCTTCACCTGATTAATTTTGGCACTTTTATTCTTGGCATCGCTGGGGTTTTCGCTTAACGCTTGTCTAACTCCGTAAATGTCGTCGGGATTTTCTTTAACTGCTTTGACCGCATTGTTTAAATTGCGTTGGTAGTAGGCATTATCAATCGCTTCTTCTTTGGCACGCCCGCTGCTGTCAAAGCATTTTTCTAGGGTGTCGTAGATACCAGTACGGCGAGATTTGGTGTAATACTGGCGTTCGGTATCTAGCAGTTTTGCCATTAATTCTAGGTGCATGATATCGCCTTCACATATTTCTTCTAAAACTGCCCATTCATCGCTACCTAGTAAGGTTCTTTCCGCACCAGGGCGAGGGTCTTTGAATTCTTCGCCTGTGACTTCTTTGTATATGCGAGGTAAGCTGTCATCAAATTCGTGCTTTTCTTCCAGCCAGATGCGGCGAATTTCGCTCAATTCTTCGAGGGTTATTAGGGTAATGTCGCCCATTTCTGGTGGGGCGGTTTGGCGGATTTGGGTTTGTGCTTCTAAGACTCGTTTTAGCAAATATTCTCGCCATTCTTTAACATAAGGGCCAGGGATTGGTTCTACTTTTGTTTTTTCTCCATCGATATTTCGTTCAAAGAGTTGTACTTCGCCCCAGATACGGCGAAAATCTCTGTTTTCGCGATCGTTCTCAATATCTAATTCTAGACGTATATCCACTAGAGGTTGTAACCACTCTTTTTCTTGATCGTTCTGAATCATTGCACTTAGAGATTTATCGCTATCAACCAGAGTGCATACCCAACACCCAAAGCGAGAACTTCCACAGCTAGGTGTAGTAGTATCGACGACTAAAGGACATTCATTATCTGCTGTCGCACCTCGATACATATCAAATAACTCTTTATTGCTGTGTCCCCAGGGATTCTGCCATTGCATTAGATACAACCAAACTTCATCGGTTCGCCAATCTTCAATAGGACTGTAAACTTGGGAATTAGGCAAGCTGGCATTAGGACTAAGGCGATCGCGCACTCTCTTTTCCTCAAGTTTCTTCATTCTAATTCCACGACTAACGCTTTCACTTTTGCGAGTTCCCAAGACAAGAATAGTTTCACCACGAGTTCGTACAATATCACGAACAAAGCGGTTAGATGGATCTATCTTTAAACGTCCAGTACACCAACGAAACTTAAGACGTGGCGCAGGATAACCTTTACCAATTAAACCAACCCAGTATGTTTGTGAAGTCTCTGGTTTCAACAGATGAGGTTCCATAGGAATTGCTTGCTTTTTTGCAGATGTTTTTATCCGCTCTATGGATTTGCGAACCCAAGCAGCAACTATAGGGTTTTCTACCAGTGTATCTGTTGTAATTACATAAATAGTTTTGGTTCTCTTTTCTGCTGGAAGTTTTGCGATCGCATTCCACACAAGCTGCAATACTGCGGTACTATCTTTGCCACCGCTATATCCTACAATCCAGGGAATATCATCAAGGCAGTATAACTCTTGAACTTCCCTGGTTAGCTTTTCTATGTCTTCCACTAACTCCTCAGCAGTACGCTGGGGAAATAGTGACATCTGTACTTCTGTCACAACTGAAAGCTCCTGAAAAATATGGTGTACTTTTCAGGATACTATTATCAAGGGTGAATTTGTTACTGAGAAGCTATTTATACTTGAGGCAGTCAGAGCAATTTAATTCCAGTTTTCTGCTCTACCTCTCGCACAGCAACTTTAAAACCCTTGTCTACTGCTGCTGATTGGGTAACTATCTTCCTGTTACCGTCGCCATCATCTATCACTAAGTTGTTTTCCCATAACTTTGAGTTACGCCTGTAGTCAAGACCTGCAAGTGCATTAATCAATAGGTTTTTCTCTTCGTTGCTAAACTGTTTTCCAAAAAAGATGAGATGCCCAACACGACTGATAACTTGGAAACCTACTGTGTTAAAATCAATCCTCTCTTGGCGCAAACTATACAAGTCGAGATTCACAGTTTGTGAGGCAGGTTTTAGCAAAAGTTTCCATGTATCATTATTATTGGCGAATTCTGTGTAGAAAAGTTTTGCTGTTTCCAACAAACTCCTAAATTCACTCTTTTGCTGGTTAGATCGAGACTCAATTACCTGTCTACGGGATGAACCGAATAAAAACTCAGCCATACCAATCCTGAGTTGGTTCATTGTAAAAATGTAGCTTGGATCTTTGCCTAATGATTTTGATATTTTGTCAATTCGCCCCTCAAAAACCACCAAATCCCTAGTAATTTGTCTCGTCAGTTTTGCCAATACATTAGTTACATCAAACGCCGCTAAAAGTGCAGGTGGAATTGGTTTATTTTTAGCACAATCAGCAAAATCTTGGTGAATCTGATCAATATCATCTTCTTGAACAACCAGAACTGTTACACTGTCATCGCGTAAGTCAGGTCTTTCTATAATTGCTTTTTCAATTGCTTTGAGTCGATGCTGACCATCGGTTACATAAAGCTCCACATTTGTGGGGATGACAGCATATCCAAATTTGACTGCTCCAGTGCCAAAGGCAAAGACTTTTATTGGCGTATTTGAGTTAAATATGAATGGAGGGAGAATATAGTTTTCTGTTTCAAGCAGATACTTGGCAATCTCGTCAACGTGCGGACGAATTAGGGGACGGTTTATCAACTCCTCGGCATTAGATTTGTTTTTCTTTGTATCAGCAGTTTGTAACCGTGCCATTTCGAGCAGGAGGTTAAAAGGCAGAGAAAACGTCAGATGAGTTCTTTTGCCTTGCTCATATAGGTGACACAGGAAGACTCTAGCACCGCAAGTCGCTGCATCTGCGTATGCTTGGTTTTGGGCATTCTGCTGTGTGTCAAGCAAAATAACGTTAGCACTAGAACGCTTGCCGTTGTTGACGTTGACCGTAGACAAGGTTTGGTAAGGACTGTCTAGCATTGCGATCGCCTCTTGTTTTACCTGTAACACAAGAGTAAACCAAAAATTTTCTACTGTCAAGCACCGCAGTCCTAAATTAGACTGATAATCTGGATCAATGTCTAAATATGGACTGGCAATTGTATGTACATATAATTTATGGCTTTTCCAACCTTTCCTCTTCTGATGTCAGAGGCAACCCCAAACGCCGCTTCACATACCCACTCATCCAAATGACGCTACGGCGCGACTTGGAAACGCCACCGCTAATCAATATTTGCCCTTCCCAGTCTAAATTAAAACGCGACCAATCGATATCGCCCAATCGTTTGAGATATTCTGCCCAAGAATGGGGATAAATCGAAATCAAAGTTGCACCGGCAGCGCCGATTGCAGTTAGCGCGATCGCACTACAATGTAAATAATCCCTCCGCATCTCCAAAGCACCGACTTTCTTGTGTAAAACTTGCTGCCAATCTGGAATACAACTACTCACAGCATTCCAGAAACAAACTGCTATTTCAATCTGTTTTTGTTGTGACCCATCTCGATAATTTTCCAGCAACGCTAGCGTCCCATTATAGATACTACTCAGAGTAAATAGCTTACCAGATCGAGCGGGCAAAGTGCTGCGTTCGCTATCTACCAAACTTCTAAAAACAGGCACTTGCTTGATAACTTCTCTCACTAAATTGGCATTTCGATCTCGATAATCGTATAAAATATTCAAGCACGGATCGGGATGGACTGCGTAGCGGTTTAGATCCGAGAATATTTGTTGCGATCGCTCAATTCCCATCTGCAAAAAAAATATCACAGCGATCGTCTCATATCCCAATTCCGGATTTTCTTTCAGCGCCATTTCTAACGCCGCCCGTCGATGCTGCCCATCGTTAATAATAAACCGCGCATCCATCGGCACGCGCAATCGTCCCATTTTCCCCGCTTCCGCCTCCTTACCAAGAGGTTCAAAAGCGATATCCGCATCAATTGAAGCTGTAATTGCCGAAAATGTATAATTTTGCGGATTTTCCAGAATATATCGCGCAATTTCTGGGACGCGACTGCGGTTTAAACTGCGCCTCGTCCGCATTTGGGGCGGCATTTCCTCATCATCCAAGGGGAAAAGTTTCGGCAAAAATCGCACGGGACACATGGAAACATAATACTCCCGCTCTGCCTGAATTCCCCGGATCGCGGGCAAAACATATTCAAAAGAGGAAGTAGGCATTTTCAGCATTGTTATCGTCTATTCAACAAACCCGGTTTTTGTGGAATGTAGAGACGTTACATGTAACATCTCTACTCTTGTGGGGTCGGAATCTTGTCCACCAACCTTAAATTATTAAGATTCATTTACAGATATTGACAAATTAGCTTTCCTCTGATTAGGTAATGAAGTTCGCTCAGATAAATTTAGTATGACATAGGTAATAATTTTTAAAAACTCAATTGACACATAAGTTATTAAAAGATAGTTTTTGAAAAATATCGCGATATTCTCAAAGATAGATCCATGAACAAACCCAACAACCCCAGCGGCGACTTAGCGAGTCAAATTTTGGAGAGAGAAAATCAGGAAAGACAAGCGATCGCACTCCTCCTAGATCGCTATCTCAGCAGAAGCAACCAAATTTTGGTGCAAAAAATCGAAATGGGAGGTAGCGAAGCATACATCGGTTCGGTCACATTAGAATGGTTTGCCAGTCGAGTCCGCTTTGCATCGCGCCTGCCTTTATTTCGTCCTAAATTTAATCCAGACACGCAAAACATAGAAATAGACGCAGAAACGATCGAAGAAATACAACAACGCCCCTTAGATTGGTCGAGACAAGCAACATTAGCGCAATATTTAGCCGCCAGAAAGCATCACAAATTCCCGCCAGTATTAGTAGTAATGAATCAACCCTGGGTAGACAATCCCCAAGCAGCGGAATGGGGAAAAGACGGACGGGCAATTAAATCTACTGCTGATTATTCGCCCCTAGATAAAGATGGCAAAGCAGGATTATTAAACCTATCCGACAACGTAACAATATTTGCCTTAGACGGACAACACCGACTGATGGGAGTGCAGGGATTAATGGAATTAATTCAAACCGGAAAACTCCAGCGCTACAAAAAAGATAAAAAACCAACAGGCAATTATATAACCGTCGATGATTTGCAACAAGAATACCAAGTAGACCCCGCTTATTTGCAAAATCTAGCCAAAGAAAAGATCGGCATAGAATTTATATCCGCCGTCGTGCCAGGAGAAACGAGAGATGAAGCAAGAAGGCGCATCCGGTCGATATTTGTCCACGTTAATTTAATGGCGGCACCATTAACAAAAGGTCAATTAGCGCAACTCGATGAAAATGATGGTTTTTCGATTGTCGCCCGCAAAGTTGCCGTCACCCATCCCTTATTAAAAGACATCGAAGGGCGCAATCCCCGCGTCAATTGGGATAGCGCGACTGTCGCCGCAAAAGCAACGGTTTTAACCACGCTTCAGGCACTACAAGAAATGTCCGAACGCTACTTAGGACAAAAATATTTTCACTGGAAACCTGCGATCAAAAAAGGTTTAATCCCATTGCGCCCGGAGGATGAAGAACTGGAACAAGGGTTTGCAGAATTTACCCAGCTTTTCGATTATATAGCCGATTTACCCAGCTTACGGCGATTGGAATCTGGCGGAGAAACAACAGAAATAATGCGGCGATTTAGTTTTGAAAAAGGCGGCGGCGAAGGGAATATTTTATTTCGTCCCGTCGGACAAGTTGCCTTTGCTCAAGCGTTGGGAATTTTAGTTTATAGAAAAGGGTTTTCCCTCAAGTCTATATTTGAGAAACTTCAGAAATTCGAGGCGGATGGAGGATTCTCTAATATGGATAAACCCGAATCTATATTTTATGGAGTTTTGTACGATCCAAATAAGAAGCGGGTGCTAGTTGCAGGAAAAGATTTAGCCGCGAAATTGATCGTTTATATTCTAGGTGGAATTGACGACGGTTTGGCAAGGGCGGAACTGCGGCGAGAGTTAGCAGAAGCGAGGACAATTGAAGATAAAGCAGTGGGTTTTAATGGTAAATTTGTAGCGCCAAAACAAGTAGGATTGCCTCCCGTTCTTCAGTAGCATAAATGCCATAAATGCCCAGAAATAAATTTCTGGCTGAAAGCTAAAACCCGTTAAAACGGGTTGGAAATTCTTATAAGTCCGTTTCAACGGACTTAAGCTTTGAGCCAGAAATTTATTTCTGGGCTGAATTTTGTAAGAGGTCTATTGTGTGGAACTACCCATGCAACTGGACATGATATTAATCACACTTGCGGTTCAATTCCAGCTGCTCGCAACTGAGCGCGCAATTGCTCTAGTTGTTGTTCTGCTAGTTCAGCTCTTTGGCGTTCTTGTTCAGCTATTTGACGTTCTTGTTCAGCTATTTGACGTTCTTGTTCAGCTCTTTCCTCGCCTGCTAACAATAAATTCCCTTCTGAATCCCACCAGCGAAGCCAAGGCAATTCTAGATTTTGATAGCGACCTTGCCAAATTCCTAATTCTACTTCTAACGCTGGAATTGGGTAATGTCCTCGCTCGTTTTCCGGCACTAATTGATACTGACCCTCTATTAAATGATAAACCTCTACGCGGGAACGTCTGACTTCATAAATGCCATAAAATGCTGGACGAATTACATTTTCATAAATCCAGAATTTCCCCGGTTTTGTTTCCTGTTGAGCTGAGCGCAATAAAGGCGTTCTATCTCGTTCTTCTGTCCCGTCTCCGGAGACAAATTCTAACACAATTAATGGCGGTATCAATTCTTGCCACATGACGTAAGAACGGCGAATTTTACCGTCAATAGTTGGCGGGACATTTGGCACGTAAAACCAGTCTGGTGCTTCTGCACCTCGTTCTGGCGGATCTGTCATTCGCCAATAAATGCCGCTATCTTGACCGATACAATAGTTACCATCGGTATGCAGTCTTTGCAGGACAGGGATAATGGAATCTGTTAATAAAATGCTTTGAGGGTGTTCTTGAAAGTTTTTCACAAAGGTTCCGTCTGACTCAGGTAATTGAGTATGGTCAGGTAAAGCTGTAATAGGTTGAGATTGGTCGATTGTATAAGCCATAGAAAATTCACCATAAACTGAGTTTGAAACCGGGGTCAATGTTATGTTGTAAATTTTAACCCAGGAACCTACTTAAATCAAATTCTCCTTCTGACCGAGCTTGCTTTTCTCTTTCGGAAATTAACATCAACAGCAACCTTTCTGTATAGTCTACTGCGCCGCGCATTTCCTCTTGTAAAATTTCTAGTCCTCCGTTGGCATATTCTTCAAAAATTTGGATGCGGTTTTCTTCGGCATCGACATCGCTGGGGGAGAGAATTTTAGTGTTTTTCGTTTCGGCGATCGCTAACAATTTAATTACCAACTCATACCCCCTAGAAACAAATACTTCCATCCCTATAGGAGTGACTTCTTTTTTAGAAATTTCTCCTAAAGTTACCCGCTTTTTCCGCTTTGCACCCAACGCCGCCGCAAATGCGATCGCATCAGCATAAGTCTGAAATGGCCCCTTGCTATCGCTACCAATGGTTAACGCTTTTACTAACTCGGCTTTATCTTTAGCAATTCTAATTCTTGCGCTCATTTTTCAGTCCATAATAACTTAATCCGCGGCTCAAAAGCTCAGCGATCGCTTCTTGTTTCGGTACTTTTTACAATAATTTCTGCCCTACTATTTTCCTCCTGATACTAGGCTTGTTTATTCAATCATAGCGTGGTTATAAGTTGTGCGATCGCTTCCCCTCAACCTTGACTAAAAGCTTGCAACAACCAGCGAGTAATTGCCCCATCATCCTCAGTTTCGCTGCGTTGAAGCGCTGATTCAACTAAAGATATTGCTAACCCTGGTAACACTTGAGATTCTTCAATTTCACCGCTACGCCTGTCGGAGATAGAGAAAGCTATAGTATCCCTCAAATTCGTATTAACAGCCCAATATTCTCGCACACCTGACCGTTCGTACAGTAACCGTTTTTGCCCCAAATCATCGTTAATCGAAGTTGCACCAATTTCCACCACTAAAGTAGGCGGATCGTATTCATTCAAATCAACAGGTGAATTATTATCAGGAGGAACCTTCAAGCCAGAACCAATATAAAAAGCCAAATCGGGTTGAAATTCATCTAAACCTGTTTTCCTAAAACTCGTATTAGTGAAGACAAAAATTGGGATATTTCTAAGACTTGCACAAAGCACAACCAAGTAGGCAATAACAGAATTTTGGCGTCCGTGACGCGGCCCAACTGGTGACATTTCAATCCTCACATATCCTTGATGATAATAAAATCTACCATTTTCGTAATCGGGATTATCGGCTAACATCAAAAACTGATCCCAAGTTGCCTTAACCCAGGTATCCGTCACGAATTTTTCTAAAGCTGTTGTTGCACTAGAAAGCATAATCTACCTCGACAATCTCCGTATATTCAAACTCATTCGGACTTTGCTTAACTAAAGGATATTGCACTCCACCTAAATCGATCGAATCTTCTTCACAATCAAGTTTAGGCGAGTAATAAGTCAAAACGTATTCTTTGCCAATTCTAGCTGACATTTCCTCTGCCACCTCACCCCGCCACTGAGTTTTAGTCGCTAAAACTACTAACTGATTGGCTAATTTTGGCAGTACTTTAGCAATTTGTCTGCGATAAATTTGATCCAAACTGCCAAAAGGAGAATCCATCACAATCGGAAATGTACTGCTATCAGGTCCCATTAAAGTATTTTTTTGCCGCCACTGCCTCACCCCGTCAATAATTCCCCCAATAAACGACAAACTCAGGATTTGATTTTCGCCTGTAGAAGCCGCTACCAATTGTTCTTGTCCTGAAGTATTTTCAACCAAGGTAAGCTCGTATTTATCACTCAATTTAGGAATATAGGGAGTGAAGGAAATTTCGCTAAATATTTCCTGCACCCGCTTTTCTAACTGCAAGCGAAACTGCTTATCTAAGCGGGATTTAACTTCAGTTAACCGTTCAATTGCATCCTGAGTTGCCGCAATACGCCTTTGCGCCACAACTTGCCTCATCTCATTCATTTGATGCTTGTCAATTTGCTTGCTCAAGCTTTCAACTTGAGTTTTAAGATTCTCGATTTGCTGTTTATTAGAACCGCTTTCTCGGTTTAACTCGCTAATTTTAATTTCAATTTCATCCAAACGCTTTTGTAACTCCTGGATATTTTCATTCGGAAATTTACGCAACTTTTTATTAATATCTTCAAGCTGAGTTTCGATGCGTGAAATCTCGCTTCTGTATTGATTAATATTAGCCTGTTCTCGGTCAATTTCTTGCCAAAATTCAGAAATTTGCTTGTCAATTTCATCCACTTGCGCGCTCATGCGAATAGCGGTTTCTTCTATATCTGCCATTCCCGCTTTATCCATCCAAGTTTGTACTTGTGCGCGAGCGTGAGTTCCTTCATGAAGTTCCGCACCGCAAATACAACGTCCCCGTTGCAGTAACTCTTGAACAAACGGGCGTTTAAGTCCTGTTGGTAACTCCCCTTGTTCGCGCAATTGATTAATAAAATCCCGGAAGTCAGCCGTTATATCAGGTAGAAAAATTGTATAACTTCGCCCTGAAATCGCCTTTTTTAGAGACTCATTTCCTTGTTTCATTTGTTCTTTAGTTGATGTTAGCTGCGATTGCAATTCATTCCGCAACCGTTGCAATTCTTCCGCCCCGCCGAGTTCCAGTAAACGATTAGAAATAGTTTTTTTCAATTCTGCTTGGTGGCTTAATTCGCTTGCTATCTCCACCTGACGCTTTTGTAATTGCTCAATTTCTTGTTCGAGTTTTTGTTTTTCTCGTATGAGTTTCTTAGTTTGAGGATCGCCAATCAGCCTCAAATCGCTTTCTAGGGATTTTCTCGCATCTCCCAAATGGCGGATAGCACGAATTAATACCTCGACTCCTAACAATTCTTTAGTCGCTTCGGCAATTTCCTCTTTTTTGTCCGAGCGGACAATATGTTCAATGCGCTCGCCATCAAAGAAGAAATATTGATGTAAGCTTTCCGGTAATATTCGCCCGATAATTTCTTCTGGAGGTTGGGGAGGATGGAACCATTCCCCATCTGTTCCCGCAATTTGCATAAACAATTGACTTTGAGTGTGATGAATACCATTTTCATTTCTGTAAGCGCGGCATAATCGCTTGGTATAGTAACGTTTGTTGTCGTGTTCAAACGATATTTCTACCCAGCAAGATACCGCTCTTCCCGGCGCTGCTTCGGTAATTGCTCGTTTATTTACTAATTGGTCTTCTGCGGCAAAAGCAGCGCTGAATTTTTCGTACAATACCCACGTAAAGCCATTCATCAGCGTTGTTTTACCCGCACCGTTATTGCCGTGAATAATTGTTGTATTCTGCTCTCCGCTGGCGAGGATAATTTCTGGAGTCTCACCGTAAAATTGACGAAAATTACAGAGTTTGATGGAAATTAGTCTCATTGGATTGCTTCCTTCACGATTTTTAAAATGTCGTCGTTGATGTTATATGGTCTTTTACTGTGCAGTTTATCTTTTTCCGCTTGCAAGACGCGCTCGATAATTTGGCGCACTTCCGGCGGTGCGCTGGTAATTGGTTCCTGTACGTCATTTAGATTCGGTTCGTTTGTCACTTGGCTGCTGTTCTGAAATCGGCTATATTTTATTAATTTAATACACTTGCCAAAGATTGCCCATAGTTATCCAATGTAGGGTGTGTCAGGCGCATCATATTGAAGAATTTTTACCACTAGATTAACAGCTTGCGCCTGACGCACCGCCATCGATGGTGCGTTACACTTCGTTAACGCACCCTACAGTTTTCTACAATTTTCAGTGCGTTACACTACGCAGAAACCCGGTTTCTAAGATCCTCTTTTAAATGTCTAACAATCCGTATCGCTTTTGCAGGTTCAGTAGTTTTACTCTTGCTTCTCCGGCGTTATCTGCTAAGTCGGCAAATTCTACCAAGCGTTTTAATTCTTTTCGCAATAAGTTGCGCTCAATTTCTAATGTTTCTCGGTCGAGTTCTGGAGGTAATACAATTGTGTCGAATAAAGTTGCTCTTTCTTTTCCTGGATGCGGGCGCAAAATTCTTCCCCGCCGCTGGATAAATTGGCGCGGATTTCTACTACTGGCTAAAATTACAGCGGTTTGAATCGCGGGAATATCTACTCCTTCATCTAAACAGCGAATTGCTACTAAACCTTGCAACTCGCCGCTTTCAAATTGACGCCGTAAATTCTCCCGTTTATCTAAAGTCGTTTCGGCGGTATAAGTGCTGACTCGATATCCCAATTCTGCGCCTAAAATTTGGGTGACTGCTTTTAATTGATGTTGGTTTTCAGTTGAACCATCGCCGCAATAAAATAAGGTGTGAGTTGTGTGCAGGCGTTTCGCCATGATTTGACGCAAAGCTTTTAATTTATTAGCGGCAGAGCCAATTATTCGGGAACGCTGCATTAATAATGCTTTTAAATCTTCGTTATCTTCGTCAAAGATATTCGATGCGTCGATGCCTCGTTGCTGATATAACAGCATTCGCCCAATACTTCTGGTTAATTTTAAGTAGGCGCGGCTTTCTGATTCCGTAAGTTCTACTAATATGGGATAATAAAGATAGCGAACTAATGCACCCTGTTGAATTGCATCGGCTAAGGTGAATTCTGGCTGCAAGACGGAACCGAAATAATCATAAATAGATTGGGTGCCATCTTCATCGAAATAGCGTTCGGGAGTGGCAGATAAAGCTAGGCGCAATCCGATGTTTTGCGGTAAGCTTTCGCCGCGACGCTTTGCGCCTAGATTGTGGGCTTCATCGCCGACTATTAAGGTTTTTTCTGGGAAGTATTTTAATTGAGATTGAAAGCCTTCGCTCATCAGTGTATCGTTGGTGGTAATGATGGTAACAAACGCTTGGTTGCCCGAACGCACATTGTAGAGTTGCGTTGAAAGTTGTACTTGCCAGCGACGCACGGTTTCAAACGCTAATATTGGTTCCATGCCGAATTTTTGGCATTCTCTTGCCCATTGGGTGACGAGGTGGCGAAATGGACAGACGACGAGCAAAACTTGTAAGTTGATTTTTTGATAAAGTGCCGTGGTTATTGCTAGTGCGGTTATCGTTTTTCCACTTCCGGTTGCCATTTTTAGCGTGCCTCTGCCTTGATTTGCAAACCAGCTATCAACCGCTTGTTTCTGATAGAGGCGCAGTTGTAATGATGGTGGTATTTTGGGGCATCCGGGTGGTGGTTCTTTTTCTGCGGATGGGTTTAGATCGTAAGTGCCTTTTGATGCAGATACGGCTAGGAGTTTGTTTATTTCCAGTAAGGGAAAAGCTTGGTTGTAGAGGTTTTCGGTTTTAGTTTGTTTTTCGACTTTATACACACCCTTGGATGACTTCACTTGCACGCCGCCTTTGTCAATCAAACTGTTTGATATATTTTATTGGTTGCGATCGCTCATTGTCGGCACACGGCATCCGAAGCTCTTCCCTTTGCCGGTAAATTTACTCATGCCGTCGATGCTTGTCGGGGCACGGCATCCGAAAATCTTCCATTGAGTGCCAAATTTATTCATGCCGTGCCCGCGTGTTTGAAGGTGAAGCTCAATTTCCTGACTATACGGAGGATTAACCGATGCGAAAGTACATTGCTTTTCGAGCCGACTGGATGGAGGAAGATGGAGCCGAAAACCGCATCTTGGCTCACACAGGAGCCTGTACCGACATTTTGGCTGAGTATTTCGATTCGTCAGATGCCCCCATCCCAGAACCGGGTTACCGCCCCTCTGAGTACTGCCAAGTGCCAGAAGCTATAGATCCAGAATCCCCCAACTCTAGCACCCATTTCCGGCGCGGCGACTGGGAAGTTGTGCGAGTTGAGCAATACGCTCCTATCGGAACTGCCGAATTTGACCTAATTGTCATCTGTTACTGTCGGTACGCGCCTATTGAATCGCCTCTCTTCCCGATTCGACGGGGAAAAGGCAGTCAGAAATTGCAAGAGGTTTAATCGGTAGGGCGAGGGGGTAAAGGGCTAAGGAGTCCACGCCGAGGAGCAAACAACCCGAAAACCAATGCTGAGGTTGAAGTTTGAGAAATTCGCAACGGCATACTCCGCAGCCCCGTAACGATACGCCGAGCGGCAGCCCCTGGGAACAGATTTGCAAGAACCACCCCGCAGCATTCGATATCGAGTCTTTCCACCAGGCTCCCACACAGTTCCATCTGGCAGTGCGCTACGATAATTTTCATCCCAAAGGTCAGCACACCATTCCCAGACGTTCCCGTGCATATCGTAGAGTCCAAAGGTGTTGGGAGGAAAACTTCCTACCTCTGTTATTTGCCCTGTATACTCTTTATAGTAATTCGCCAAATCACGGGTAATTGTTTCGCCAAAGTGGAAGGGTGTTGTGGTTCCAGCACGACAAGCATATTCCCATTCAGCTTCGCTAGGTAACCGATAAATTTTCCCTGTTTTTTTAGCAAGTCGCGCACAGAATTCCATCGCATCATCCCACGATACACCATCTACGGGTAGATTTGCCCATTTATCGAACGGATTGGGATTCAAAGATATGTTGATTTGGGGTAAGGCCGCAACTGCTTTCCACTGTGCTTGAGTCACGGGGTATTTGCCCATGAAAAAGGGTTGGATAGTAACTTGGTGTAGCGGACTTTCCGAGTTATAGCGCTCTTTTTCTGTTTCCTGTAGACCCATCAAAAAAGTCCCACCGGGAATCCATACCATTTCCAGAATGATGCCATCCCCCAAGTCTTCCGGAAAATAACTGGCGCTTGATGGGATGTGACTAATTTCTTCGCCTCTGTCATTTACGGTGATGACATCAAAGGTAAAAGTTTGTAAATATTGTGGTAACTGTTTTGCTGTTTTACCAATTTTATTGCCAAGCAAATTCCAGGCGGCGCACTGCACTGCACCTGTTTCAGTTTTGACAATTTCGACGACAAGATCTAACCCCGCTTGATCGTATTTGATGGCTTCGTATAGGGCGGCAATTCTTACTTCATCGGAGGTGCTGGCTAAGCGGTGCTTCACTCCTGCTAGTCCACCGAGGACAGCAGCATTTACAGGTGGTCGAGAGAGATCGCCTAGTACGGCGTCAAAAGGGCGTGGTTCGTTGGGATTGTCTGGCATTTTGGGTTTTTTGGCACTACTATCTGTTTTAGCCTGTACCTGTTTTAGCGTCCATAATTCTGCAATCGTCTAACTTACAAATAAAGTCCGTCTACGCACTGAAGAAAATGCCAGGTTTTGAAACCTGCGGAGGCAGGTTTTGTTTGTGTAGGCGCGATTTTAATCGTCCGCAGGTTTGTCCAACCGAAACCAGAAACCGGGTTTCTTCATAGAAACCCGGTTTCTTTACGCAAGTTTTGTCCGAAATCTCCCTTCTCCCCGTTGTGGCAATCAATAGACCATCACCTTAAATAAAAACGATGAACGGAGATTCTGTATTGAACCGTTTCCCTCAACTCTTTGGGGGACTATTTGCTTTATCCGCCGCTATTGTTATTAGTTCTTTTATCGGTGCTGGCGCTATTCGAGAAGTTAAAAGCGCTAACGATGTCCTCACCGTTACTGGTTCGGCTAAAAGACCGATTCGTTCTGATTATATTATCTGGCGGGCTTCGGTATCGAGTCAGCAACCAACTTTGGCAGCAGCTTATCAGGAAACTAAGCGCTATAACACCAGAATCCAAAGTTATTTGAAACAAAAGAAAGTTCCTTCTGAGGCAATTAGTTTCACTTCGATTGAAACTTCGTCTGTGCCAGAAATCTTACCCAATGGTCGCGAATCTGGAAACACGATCGCTTACCGAGTTGTCCAGCGTTTAGAAGTTCGTTCGGAGCAAGTCGATCAAATTACTGCTATTTCCCGTCAAGCAAACGATTTGATTAATGAAGGGATTCCGCTGCAATCAAATCCACCGGAATATTTATACACTCAATTGGGTAAATTGCGGGTTGAAATGTTAGCGGAAGCGACAAAAGATGCTAAGGCGCGGGCAGAAGCGATCGCAAACAGCACCGGCAACCGCGTCGGCGCAATTCGCAACGCCAGAACCGGCGTTTTTCAAATTACCCCCAGATACTCAACTGAAGTCAGCGATTCCGGCGTTTACGATACAAGTTCCCTAGAAAAAGATATCACCGCCGTTGTCTCGGTTAGTTTCGGTATGGAGTGAAATGATTGCAGATTTTAGATTTTAGATTGGGGGGAGATGATTTCAGATTTCAAATTTTAGATTTTAGATTGGGGGGAGATGATTTCAGATTTCAAATTTTAGATTTTAGATTGGGG
>ERZ1066119.53-NODE-53-length-87360-cov-10.344310_pt1 | contig 87360 bp, 59 predicted proteins | sample MGYA00382766_ERZ1066119 | MGnify/ENA primary metagenome ERZ1066119 (study PRJEB33369, sample SAMEA5778349) | biofilm metagenome | biome: Industrial cooling water; feature: Water cooling tower basin; material: Biofilm | place: United Arab Emirates | collected...
GTGTTCTTCATGGGCACCACTGGCGGCGGTGTGTGGAAGACCGACGATGCCGGCGGCCACTGGACGAACGTCACCGACGGCTTCCTGGACGTCGGCAACATCGGCGCGATCGACATGGCCGACAGCGACCCGCGCGTCATCTACGTCGGCACCGGCTCGGCCTCCATCCGCGGCAACAGCTCGGTCGGGCGCGGCGTGTGGAAGTCGACCGATGGGGGCGCGACATGGCGCTACCTCGGGCTCCCGCAATCGGGCGCGATCGGCAAGCTGCTCGTGCACCCCACCAATCCCGACGTGGTCTACGTCGCCGCGCTCGGCCATCCCTTCGGCCGGAACCGGGAGCGCGGCGTCTATCGCACGCGCGACGGCGGCGCCACGTGGGAGCACGTTCTGTTCCTGAACGACGGCACCGGCGCGGTGACGCTCTCCATGAGCCCGGATAATCCGGAGGAGATCTACGCCGGCATGTCGCGCATCGAGCGCAAGCCGTGGACGATGATCTCCGGCGGGCCGGAGGGCGGAGTGTACCGGACCACGAACGGCGGGACGTCGTGGAGCAAGCTCGCCGGCGGCCTCCCAACAGGGCTCGTGGGGAAAGTGGGCGTGACGGTGTCGCCGGCCGATCCGCGGCGCGTGTGGGCGTTGATCGAGGCGGAGCCGGGCGGTGGCCTTTATCGTTCGGACGACCGCGGCGCGAGCTGGACGCTGGTCAACAGCGACGCGAAGGTGCGCGGGCGGCCTTGGTACTACGGGCACGTGCGCGCCGACCCGGTGAACCCCGAAACCGTCTTCGTGATGAACGTGCCGCTGTTGCGCTCCATCGACGGCGGCAAGACCTTCAAGGACATACCGTTGCCGCACGGCGACGTGCACGACATCTGGATCAACCCCCGCGATCCACGCATTTTCGGGGTGTCCAACGACGGCGGCACGGTGGTGACGCTTAACGACGGGCGCACCTTCTCCTCGGTGTACAACCAGCCCACCGCCGAGCTGTACGACGTGCAGGTGGACAATCAGGTGCCCTACCGCCTGTACGGATCACAGCAGGACAATTCGAGCATCAGCGTACTGCAGCGGCGACTGCACAATTCGCTGCGGCCGCAGCAGGAGTGGGGATACGCGGCCGGGTGCGAATCGGGACCTGTCGCGCTCCATCCAGACCATCCAGACGTTCTGTTCGGCGGCTGTTATGGCGGCGAGATCAACCGGCTGGACCTGCGCAACGACACGCGGGTGAGTATCACGGTCTATCCGGAGGCCATGGCGCTGGCGCCGCGCGACAAGATCAACCGATGGCAGTGGCTGGCGCCGATCGCGGTGAGCCCGCACGACCCGGCCACCCTGTACCACGCCAGCCAGTATCTGTACCGCAGCCGCGACCGCGGCGAGAGCTGGACACGCATCTCGCCCGACCTGACGACGAACGACCCGCGTTATCAGGCGTGGCCGGGCGAGCCGATCACGGCCGACAATCCCAACGGCGCGGAAACCTTCACCACGATCCTTGCGGTGACGCCGTCGCCCCATGACCCGCGCACGATCTGGGTGGGCACCGATGACGGCCGCGTGCATATCACGCGCGACGACGGCAAGCGCTGGAGCGACATCACGCCGCCCCGGCTGCCACCATTGACGACGGTAAGCCGCATCGAGGTGTCGCCGCATGCGCCGGGCCGCGCCTTCGTGGCCGCGCACCGCTACCGGCTGGACGACTTCACCCCATATGTATTCCGCACGAACGATTATGGCGCGACGTGGACGCGGATCGCCGACGGCGCGAACGGCATCCCGGCCGACCACCCGGTGCGGGTGGTGCGCGAAGACGATCAGCGGCGCGGACTGTTGTACGCGGGCACCGAGTTCGGGATGTTCGTCTCGTTCGACGACGGGGCTCGGTGGCAGTCGCTCCAGCTCAACCTGCCGGCCACGCCGGTGATGGACCTGAAGGTGCACCGCGGCGACCTGGCCGTGGCCACGCAGGGGCGCTCGTTCTGGATCCTGGATGATCTGGGGCCTTTGCGGGAGCTGGCGGCCGATGCTTCACCCCGCGCGGCGCGGCTCTATGCGCCGCGCCCGGCCGCGCGCGGCGTGGGAGGATTGCCGCTCCGCGAGGTGGATCTGGTGCTGCCAATGGACCTGCCGCATGGGGCGCTGATCCACTATGTGCTCGCCAGGCACGCCGAGGATGCGGCGATCGAGATACGGGATGCGCGCGGCGCCGTCGTGCGCCGCTTCGTCCCCAAGGGCGCGGCAGCCGAGGTGGTGGCCGAGGCGGAGCCGGACGCGAAGGACGGCGCGAGCAACGTTGCGTTGGCCACGACGCCCGGATTCCACCGTATCGTCTGGGATTTGCGCTCCGATGGGCCGATGGCGCTTGGCAAGGATGGCAAGATCGGGCCTGCCGGGCAGGGGGTGAAAGTTCCGCCGGGGCGCTATACCGTCCGGCTCACTGCCGGCTCGACGATGGAAGCGCGTCCGCTGAAAGTCACCGGCAATCCGCGCGCGCCGACCATCACGCAGGCCGATTATGAAGCGCAGTATGCCTTAGCCACGGCGGTGCGCGATACGATCACCGCCGTGAACCGCGTGCTGGCCGACGTGCGCACGCTGCGGAAGGCCGTGTCGGCCCCGCCGGCCGCCGCCGCTGCGCCGCGGACGACGTCGCTCAACGCCGCAGCCGCTGCGCTCGACACCGCGCTGCGCGCGGTCGAGGCCGCGATCGTGCCCTTGCCCGCGGCCGGGGAACGCGGCAAGCCCGCTGGCCTGATCGCGCAGTACGACACGCTCTACAGCACACTCGTGACGGATGGCGGGTACAGCACCGGAAGCGCCGAGGGGCGTCCGACCGCGAGTCGGTTGCAGCGTAAGGCGGAACTCGACAAGCAGTGGCAGGCGGTGCGGGCGCGCTTGCAGGCGCTCGTCGCCGAGGAGCTGGTGCGCTTCAACGCGGAGGCGCGAGGAAACGGCCTGTCCGAGCTTCGCCTGCCATCCGCGTAGCGGAACGGGTGGGCGTCTCCGCCCCGGACGCGGGGCGCGCCCATCGCTTCGGCTGGCATGACGCGCGGGCCGGTGCTTGCGGCTTGGCTATGCCGGTCGCGTCAGGCGGTCTGGGCGGCGATCCAGTCGCCGATGTGCTGCTCGAGCACGCCGAGCGGCATGATCCCGCTCATGAGCCCGGCATCATGGAACGCGCGTATGTCGAAACGTGCGCCCAGCTTCCTCTTGGCATCCTCGCGCAGTCGGACCCATTCGCGCTGACCGATTTTATAGCTCGGCGCCTGACCGGGAATAAGGCAGTAGCGGTCAACCTCCGACGTCACCGAATCGCGGCTGTTGCCCGTCGCGGCGACCATGTAGTCGATCGCTTTCTCGCGGCTCCACCGCTTATGGTTGAGGCCGCTGTCCACCACCAGCCGCGCCGCACGAAACAGCTCGCTCTGGAGGTAGCCGAGGCGGCCTAGCGGGTCGTTGTCGAACACGCCCATCTCGTCGGCGACTTGCTGCGCGTAGAGCGCCCACCCCTCGACGAACGCGCTGCACTCCATGCTCCGGCGCCACATCGGAATGCGCTCATTCTCCTGCGAGAGCGAGATCTGCATATGGTGACCGGGAACGGCTTCGTGATGCGTGAGCGTTGCGAGCCCGACGATCGAGCGATCCTTCATGTCCCGCATGTTGATGAAGTAGGAACCGGGGATGCCGCCATCGATACTGCCGCGGCTGTAGTAGCCGCCGGCCTTGCCGGCCTCGATCTCGGGCGGAACACGCTTGGCGACGACCTTGGCGCGCGGGAGTGTGCGGAAATATCGGGGCAACAGCGCGCTGATCTCATCGATCTGCCGCGTTGCATCGACCAGCATCTTGGCGCGGCCGGCGTCCGAATTGTCGTACACGCCGTTCAGCGCGGTCGCCATCGCATGGATGCGCTCGCCAAGCGTGCCCCGCGTATAGCCGCCCGGACGCAGGATCGCCTCGATGTCGGCGGTGTTCTGCGCCACCATCTCAACGCCCAACGCGTGGATCTCGTCGCCGCTGAACGCCTTGGTGTTGAACAGGCGGATGCCCCAGTCGTAATAGGCCTCGCCATCGGGCAGGCGCCACGCGCCCGCGTCATGGTTGGCCGTCCGACGCTGACGGCGCAGCTCAGCGATCTGCCGATCCAGAGCGGGATAGACGCTCTTGTCGACCAGCGCGATCGTACGCTCGGACCAGCGACCTTCGATCCCTTTCTCGGTCGCACGACGCGCAACCGAGTTGGCGAGCATGGACTGGGCCGCGGGCACGCCGCGCAGCAGCGACAACTGGCGAATGCAGGTGTCCAGGATGAAATCGGGCGCCATCGCACCGCGCGAGGCGTCGCGGCGTGAGCGATCGGTTTCCTGATCCAGAATGGTTGCGAATGCATTCAGGCGCTCAAGATAGGCTTCGGCGTCGTCCGCCGTCTCGATGCGATGCTTGGTGTCAAGAAAGTCCGGGATGTTGTTGTACACGCCGTCGAGCTGGTTGATGGCGTAGGCGCGCGGATAGCCCGGCTCGCCGAACTTGAAACGGTCGTAGCCCTCGAGCGTGATGTCCGCGAAGAATTTCAGAGTGCGGTGGTTGATCAGGTCGTCGCCGGCTAACCGGGTGGAATCGATCAGCGCCAGCTCTGCGCGCGCCCTGCGGAGATCGGCGAACGATTCTGCGAACGCCTGGTCCGATCGGTCGTCGAGCAGGCGTCTGATGGGGGCTTGCTGGGGATCCCGATCCAGGCCGAGCGAGGTCACGTGCTGAGGCGATCTCGCGATCGTTCGATCCCACAGCCCCGTATAGAGTGCGTCGAGACGCGCCGCGACTGCGGGATCCGAACGGCGAACCCGCTTGCCCACCTGGCTCACGGCCACGCCCGGGAGTGCACCTGCCGTGGCAAGCGCGGCACCCGACAACAACAGGCTTCGCCGATCGATCATCTCGCTACGTCCTTAGAACTTTCCACGCCCGCATGCGGACCGAACGGCCGAGGCCAATTCCCGCGCCGAGCGGGTGCTTGCCGCGTCGCGCGTCGCGCCGATATCGCTGCCGAGGTCGGCGGAGCTCCTTCGCCAAGGTGGAACTCAGGCAACAGCGCATCGACCCGATCGCTGCCGGCATTCCAGAGGCGATCCGCATCTCCCAACCCTTGTTCCGATCAAGCAGGCTCCGGGCCGCTAAGTCGTCACCGCGCCGCAGGTCAACGCGGCTTCGTTGCTTCCAAGCGACATCTTTGACGCGTTCAGCACAACAGACGGTTTCTGGCGTTGCGACGCACGCCGATCCACGCGAGGGTGGAGCGGTATCGGTGAAAGTCCGAGCGGTTTAGGGGCGATGCGGCAGAGCGGTCGCGTAATAAGGGTGACATAAATGATGGCAGTTTATCGCGGGCGTCTGCTCGCCTCGACGCTGATGATTTCCTGCGCTGCATTCGCCACGCCGGCGTTCTCGCAGACCGTGTCGGGCAGCGCGCAAGACGTGTCGATCGCACAGGAGGATGCAACCGCCTCGCAGACCAGCGACGACGTTGTGGTCACCGGCTCGCGCCTGGCGCGACCCGACATCGAGTCCGCCGCCCCAGTCGCCGTCGTCGGCGCGGAGGAAATCGCGCTGCAGGCCGGTTCGGCGAACATCGAGAATGTGCTGAACGACCTGCCCCAGGTCACCGCGACCACCTCGGGCACCTCGAACAATCCTGGCGGCGGCGTCGCCACCGTCAACCTGCGCGCGCTGGGTCCTTCGCGCACGCTGACCCTTGTCGACGGCAAGCGCTACGTCTCCTACGACGTGACGCAGCAGATCGATCTCAACACGGTTCCCGCCGCGCTGGTCGAGCGGGTCGACGTGGTGACCGGCGGCCGCTCGGCGGTGTACGGGTCGGACGCGATCGCGGGCGTCGTCAATTTCATCCTGAAGAAGAACTTCGAGGGCCTGGACCTACAGTCGCAGTACAATGTCAGCGAGCGCGGCGACAGCCAGATCTTCGACGTCAACGCGACGATCGGCGCCAACATGCAGGATGGGCGCGGCAATGCGACCGTCCACGTCGGCTATCTGAAGCGCAGGGGTACATTCGCCGGTGCTCGGTCGTTCGGCCAGTTCGCGCTGACCAATGTCGCCGGCACCGCGACGACACCGCCGACGACGATCAACGGGGGCTCGGGCTTCGTGCCGCAGACGCGCCTGATCCAGACCGGACTCGGCGCCCTGCTGGGGCTGGGAACCGACTCGCTCGATTTCAGCCCGGACGGCAGCCTCACCCCCTATCTACCGACCGATGCTTACAATTTCTCGCCGATCAACTACATCCAGGTTCCGCAGGAGCGCTTCCTGATCTCGGCGCAGGCGCATTACGAGGTCAACGAAGCGATCGTTCCGTACATCTCGGCGCAGTTCATCAACAATCGCGTGACCCAGGAACTCGCTCCCACGCCGATCGGCAACACGGTCGCGTTTGGCCAGTCCGCGAGCGGCGTGCTGGGGCCGCTCACCATTCAAACCAACTCGCCGTTTCTGGCGCCGTCGGTGCGAGCAGCGCTCATCGCACTCGATGCGGCGGAGACGAACGCGGCGACCCGCAACGACGGCTATATCCTCGCGCCGAGCTTCTCTTCCCGCACGCTCGCGCTCGGGCCGCGCCGGAACGACGACGACCGTAATGCCTACCGCATCATGGTCGGCTTGCGCGGCGACCTCGGCGGCAGCTGGAGCTATGACGGTTCGTACATGTACGCCCGGACCCGCAACGCGCAGCGGCAGAGCGGCAACGTCGCGCTTTCCAACTTCCTAGCCGCGACCCGAACCGCGTTCCGCAACCCGACGACCGGCGCGACCTCGCCCTTCCCGATCGCTGGCCTCGCGAACGGCGGCGAGCTGGTGTGCGCCGATGCCACGGCGCGGGCCTCCGGCTGCGTGCCGGCCAACATCTTCGGCTTGAACAACATCTCACCGGCGGCGATCAGGTATCTCGGGATCGGTGCGACCAACCTTCAGGAATACACCACCGAGCACGCGATCGTCGCGCTGACCAACCCCCGCCTGTTCGACTTTGGTACCGGTCCGGTCGGCCTCGCGGTCGGTGGCGAGTGGCGCAGCGAAAGCGGCTCGGTGACGCCGGACCAGTTCCTGTCGTCGGGGAACGTCGCGGGCTTCAACCCCGGTCAGCCGACCGCCGGGTCGTACAGCGTCAAGGAGGCGTTCGCCGAGGTCAACGTGCCGTTCGCGAACGACACCTTCGTCCATCGCCTCGAGCTGAACCTCGCCGGCCGCGTGTCCGATTACTCGAACGCGCCGGGCACGGTGTACACCTATGCGATCAACGGCGTGTTCGCACCGGTGCGCGACCTGACCCTGCGCGGCCAGTACAGCCGCGCGATCCGGGGCCCCAGCGTCAACGAGCTGTTTCTCGGCAACACCGTGTCCGCAGCGGTCAATATCGACGGCTGCGCCGTCGCGGCCGCGGCGCCGGGCGGCGCGCTCAACGCCTTCTGCATCGCGCAGGGCGTTCCGGCGGCGGTGCTCGCCAACCCGGCGCAGCGCGCCGCGCTCGGTGATCCGACCATCGTTGCGCCGACCACGTTCCTGGGCGGCAATCCGAACCTGAAGGAGGAGACGGCGACGACCTGGACGGTGGGCGGCGTGTTCGCACCCACCTTCCTGTCCGGCTTCACCGCGACGGTCGACTATTACAACATCGAGATCGAGGACTATATCTCCCGCGTAGGTACGGCGAACATCGGCGCCGCCTGCTTCGAGCAGCGACTCCAGCAATTCTGCTCGCTGCTTACGCGCAACTCGCTCGGCCAGCTGGAGCGCATCAACGATCGCAACGCGAACTCGGGCGGACTCAAGACGACCGGCATCGACGTCGGCGTGAACTATACCTACCGGCCCGGCAGCCTGTTCGGGATCGAGGGCGGCTCGATCGGCTTCAGCTTCCAAGGTTCGCGCCTGCTGACTTACGACTACACCCCGGTGCTAGGCCTCAACATCGTGCGAGAATGCGCTGGCCGCTACGGCTTGTTCTGCACCCCCGCGAGCCCCGGCAACGTCGCGGGTGTGCCGCTGCCGAAGTGGCGCCACAATGCGCGGTTGACGCTCGGGACCGAAAGCGTTCGCGCCTCTTTCCAGTGGCGGTATCTTGGCTCGGTGCGCGATAGCCAGGATGCGGTCGTCTACGCCACCGAGCGGCTGCCGGAGGTCAACTATTTCGACCTCACCATCTCGGGCAACGTGACCGACGAATTCAGCCTGAACGTCGGTGTCACCAACCTTTTGGACAAGCAGCCGCCGCTGCTGCCGTCGTCGCAGAACGGCGGTGCGGGCGAGCAGACCAACACTTTCCCGACCGTTTATGACGTGATCGGCCGTCAGTTCTTCGTGAGCACACGCCTGCGCTTCTGATCCGGGCCGGCTGACAGATTGAGGGGAGTGGCCGCATTGGCCGCTTCCCTTTTCTGTTGGCGAGCACTCAAGGATCGGCGACGTTGCCTACGCGCGCAACCTGTTCGCCGGGGCGGCGGCTCAGTTGTGTGGATCTGCGCTGCGAATGAACTTGCTCCCGGCGTCGTTGGGAGACCACGGCGGCGAGCCGCCTCGCGGCGCTTCGAAGCGCCGTTGATCTGAGCAAGCCCGCCGTTCAGCCTCGACTTTGAGCGGAGGACCGGTCACTTTCCGCCTGCGCGGCAGGAAAGGTATGTTGCTGATGGAGAGACAGGACAAGCGTGCCGAGAAGCAGCTACGGTCGGGCTCCGTGGGGTGGTTTCGATTGGCAAGCCTCGGGGTCTCCTTCGTCATCGCCGGCCATTTTTCAGGATGGAACCTCGGGCTGGCCTATGGTGGTTATGGCGGGCTGGCCCTTGCCACAGCCGTCGCCTTTGTCGTGTATCTGTCCCTCGTTTTCACCCTCGGGACCTTGGTGGCTATGGCCCCCGGAGCAGGGGGCGGAGCGACCTTCGTATCGCTAGCGCTGGGGCCGAGATGGGGGGCGGTGACCGGCGCGGCCATCCTGCTGGAATATCTTGCCGCCGCGGCCGTGATAGGACTGTTCGTAAGAGCCTATGTCGCCGCGCTTGTCGGGTATGACGGCTATCTGGCCGTTCTCGTCGCGTTTGGCGTGTTTGCGGCGCTCCACGCGGCCGGTGCGGGCGAGGCGCTTGGCGTTCTACTCGCGATGACTGTCGTCACCGTGCTGACGCTCGTCATCTTCTGGTGGATGGGCGCGTCGCATTTCGCGCTAGAGAACCTCAAAGGCATGTCCGGATCGCCGAACGAGAACTGGCTGCCGTTCGGCTTGGCGGGCGCAGCCACGGCCTTTCCATTCGCGACAGCGTTCATTCTGGCGGTCGAAGGTGTTCCCATGGCGGCCGAGGAAGCGTCGGACCCGCATCGAACGGTACGGAGCGCGATGCTCGCCGCGCTTGCCGTTCTGGCACTCTCGGCGGGGTTGACCCTCACCATCGCGGTGGGGGGCACGTCCGCGGGCCCGTTGTCCAAGGTGAACGATCCGTTGATGGTCGCCTTGCGGATATGGCGGCCAGAGGATCCGGTCATACCGCACCTGATTAACCTGGGTGCTCTCATCGGCTTGTTGGCGTGCCTGTTCTCCGTGATGTACGCCAGCTCGCGACAGGCGTTCGACATGGCCCGCAACGGAGCCTTACCCATGGCGCTCGCCCACGTAAGCGGTCGGGGAGTTCCCATCAACGCGATCTATGGCGTCAGCCTCGTCAGCGCGACACTCGCGGCGACCGGCCAGACAGAAGGCATTTTCATCGTAATGGTATGCGGCGCGGCGGTGTCCTACCTGGTCATGCTCTCCGCTTTTCCCAAGGTCGAGCAGCTGGCGACTGGCGCGGGCGGGACCGGACCCTCGATCCGGGAATGGTTCTTGGCGGTGATCGCAGGGATGGGCTCCGTAGCGCTTCTCGCAAGTTCCTTTCTGTCCAACCCTGGTTGGTCCTCGTTAACGCTTGTCGTCATCGGGCTGCTGAGTGCCGGTACGTTCGTGTGCCGTCGACACGCCCTACGCTGAGCTGGATCTCGTCATCATCTGCCGAACAATATGTACATTAGCTTCGTGCGAACCGGGCCATAACTCGAGACGTTCGTAGACGTCGCGAGCAGCTGCATGGCGCCGCTTCGAGACGTCGTAGACGGGAGCGGCCGACCGACTTGCGCGATGGCGAGCCGGTTGGCAGCCGCGCCACTCTTAATAACGCCAGCTGGTTAAGTCCGCCCCACGGGGCGCGGTCGCCTGCATGCGCGCCAGCATCTGATCGACATACATCGTATGGTAGCGCAATCTGGTACGGGCATTCGGCGTGTTCGGATCGCCATTCCAGCAATGCTCGAAGCGGTCGCCATATTTCACCTCGCCTTGATAGGGAGGAACCGCGCGCTTGAGAAAATCCTCCATCAGGTAGGTCGCGTTGTTCAGGTAGTAATTATCCATGTCCCCGACATAGATGCGGATCTTGCCCTGCAGCCACGGCCCCAATTTCTTCCAGTCCCGCTCGAGGATATGGCGAAGATCGTAGTTGTTCCGCCAATGCTCGGCGACGGACTTGTTGATGACGCCCGTCCGCTTGTCAAAGATGCGCTGCGGATAGCCGTCGGCACCCTGCGGCGAGTAGACCGCTTCCCAGATGTCCCACTGCTGACCGGACCGCGTCTTGTCGCCAAGCACCAGCTCCCAGCGGTTCTCCGCCTCCATGGTGCGGCTGACCTGGCCGAGGTAGTTGCGGTGGCTCGGCCGCGCGATCCGCCCGAACGGGCCCTCGCGCCAGAAGGCGTTGCGGTCCTCGTAGAGATTCCAGTTGGTGTTCTGCCGGAAGTCGATCGGGTCGGGGCACGCCACGAAGGCACCGTTATAGTCCTTCGGGTAGAAAATCTGCGCGGCCAGGCTTTCCCACCCTCCCGTCGAGCCGCCATAGAGAAAACGCGCCCAGCCGGCGCCGAGCCCGCGGAACTGCTTTTCCAGCGCGGGGATGAACTCCCATGTGATCGCGTCTCCGTAAGGCCCGAGATTTGCGGAGTTCACGGCATAACTGTCGTCATAATAGGGGTTGCTGTGATCGATTTGGACGATCAGGAAGCGCGGGAAGTTGTCGCTGGTCCACTTCTGATAAAGAGCGTGAGCCTCCTCCTGCTCGATCCTATTGTAGCAAGGGTCGTTGAACCGCTCGGACCTCAAGCATTTCAGATTTGCGTCCGGCGGCGTTTCGCGAAAGCCTTCGAAGGTGGCGGGGAAATGTCCGTGATTGATGATCAGCGGGTAGCGCGCCTCCGGATGCTCATCGAACCCGCGCGGCACCAGCACATGACCTGTGATGTAGACGGGTGTGCCCCAGAACTTGCTGAGGCTGGGCGACTGGAAGCGGAAGTGGCGAATATACTTGGTCGTTTTGGGCGGCGGCACCGGCGGCAGGACGCGCGTCAGGGGCACGACGATCTCGCCGGCACCCGCCGGATCGAACGAAATCTTGACGGGTGAGGACACGATGTTCCCCGGCTCGGCGCGGAAGTTCTGACCTGCGCCGCGCGCCGCGGGCAGCTTCACCACCTTGCCGTTCGCCAGCCGATAGGTGGTGTATTTGTGGAAGACCGCCTGGACGAAATACTCGCCCTTCGGCACGCCCGCCATGTCCTCCGCGGGGAAGCCGAGCACCCCGCGACCGATGCTCACGCTGGTGCCCGGCCGTGCGCCCTCCACACCGAGGCCGAAGATCTGCGGCCCATCGAAATCCGGCCGGACCTGCTGTAGCGGTTCACTCGCGCCATCGGGGGTGAGTACCAGGATCACCCGCCCGTCATTGCTGGCGTCGATGCCGCCATTCGGGAAGGTGACCCGGAACGTGTCCGCCTCCGCCGCGCCCGCCCAAAGCGCCACCGCAACCGCGAAGCCCCAAGCCCTCAACCTTGCCTCCCGTGTTCGCATAGCGCATGGTTGTCCGGAAAGCGGGGGAGGTCAAGGCCGGTCGCGATGGAGCAATAAGGGCGCATACATGAGCCGACCCCTCGCATATCTGTCCGTCACCGCCGCCTCGCTGAGCCTGTCGCTGGCGAGCCCGGCGGGTGCCGGCGCGCCTATCACCGACACCGATCGGGCGCTCGCGCGCAGTGTCGTCGAGGAGCTCGTCCGCTATCGGACCGCGAGGGGTCATGGCCAGGTCCCAAAGATGGCTGCAGCGATCGCCGCCCGCCTGAAGAGCGCGGGTTTCGCCGACGCGGACATCCAGATGGTTCCCGTGAACGCCGACGGGGAGGCGACCGTGGGGCGGGTGGTCCGTTTCCGCGGCACCGGCATGCCGGGACGCAGGCCGGTGGCTCTGCTCGGCCACATGGACGTCGTCGGCGCCGCGCCGGAAGCTTGGGCGACCGACCCGTTCAAGCCGGTGGAGAAGGACGGCTATCTCTACGGACGGGGCGCAGTCGACAACAAGGCTGGCGTCGCGCTGCTGGTCACCACCTTCATGCGGCTGAAGGCGTCCGGATGGATACCGGACCGCGACCTGCTGCTCGCCCTCTCCGGCGACGAGGAGACCGGGATGCGCACCACGCGGGCGCTGACCCAGCATCCCTGGGTGCGCGAGGCGGAGTTCGCGCTCAACTCGGACGCGGGCGTGGGCGAGGTGGACAAGGATGGGTCCAATCCCAGCTTCTCGATCCAGTCGGCGGAGAAGACCTTCGCCACCTTCGAGATCACCGCGTCCAATGCCGGCGGGCACAGCTCCGCCCCCCGACCTGACAACGCGATCTACGACGCCGCGCGCGTGATTCAGGCTATCCAGAATCTCAAGTTTCCGGTCACGTTCAACGAGATCAGCCGAATGATGGTGACCGAGTTGGCGGCGCGAAAGCCCGGCGCCTATGGCGACGCGCTGCGGACGCTCATGACCGACCCCAAGAATGCCGCGGCCCGCGCGGTCGCCGAGCGCGAGGTGGAGAGCAACCTGCTCTGGACGACCTGCGTGCCGACCATGCTGCGCGGTGGGACCGCCGCGAACGCGCTGCCGCCGAGTACGACGGTGACGGTCAATTGCCGGATTTTCCCGGGCACCACGGTGGCGGCGATCCGGCAGCAGATCGAGCGGGCGGTCGCCGGTCCGGCGATCCGCGTCATCCTGACGCAGGAAGGCCTTGCCAGTCCGGTGTCTCCGATCCGGCCCGATCTGTTCGAGTCGATCCGCCGCGCGATCCGGGTCAACTATCCCGGGGCGCCGGTGCAGCCGGGCATGTCGTCGGGCGGTACGGACGGGCGCGAGTTCCGCGCGGCCGGTATCCCGACCTACGGCGCGGGAAGCCTCGCGCTCGTTCGGATCGAGGACGCGCGCGCACACGGCGCGAACGAGCGACTACCGCTCGCCGCCTTCTTCAAGGAGCTTGCCTTTTGGGACACGTTGCTCCGCGACATCGGCAGCGCCCCGAGCCGCCGATGATCGGCCGGCGGGACCTGCTCGGCGCGGGCGCCGGAGCGCTGGCCGCGTCGCGCCTGTCGGGCGCCGCCGCGGCCGAAGTCGGCCGCATTTCGCCCAAAACCGCGATCGCGGACGCGCCACCGATCGCCGCAGCCGAGCGACAGGCGCGCTTGGCGAAGGTGCAGCAGCTGATGCGTGCCGCGGGCACGGGCGCGCTGCTCGTCGAAGCCGGCTCGACCCTGCGCTATTTCACCGGCGTGAACTGGTGGCGCAGCGAGCGCACGACGGCGGCCATCATCCCGGCCGAAGGCGCCGCGCTCGTCGTCACGCCGTTCTTCGAAGAACCCTCCATCCGCGAGATGCTGGACATCCCGGCCGAGGTCCGCGTGTGGCAGGAGGACGAAAGCCCGTCCGCGCTCATCGCCGGCTGGCTCCGGGACAAGCGGCTGACCGCGCGTCCGCTCGCGATCGAGGAAACGACGCGCTTCTTCATCGTCGATGGCGCGCGCCGGGCCATGCCGGGTCTCGAGGTCACCTCGGGTGCCGCGCTGGTCAACGCCTGCCGGATGATCAAGACTCCGGCCGAGATCGCACTGATGCAGCGCGCGTCGGACATCGTCGTCGCCGCGTACCGGGCCACCGCGCCTGCCATCGCCCCCGGCATGGACGGCGACGCCATCTTCGCCCTGACGGCGGCGGCGATCCGGCATTTCGGCGGGGAGACGCCGTCGGGCAGCGTGCAGCTGAACGCGGGGTCCGCATTGCCCCACGGGTCCAAGGAACGGCAGACCGCCCGCGAGGGATCGGTCATCCTGATGGACTGCGGCTGCACCGTCGACGGCTACCATGCCGACATTTCGCGCACGATGGTCCTCGGGAAGCCGGACGCAGCACAGCGTCGCCTGTTTGAGCATGTGCGCCGGGGGCAGAACGCGGCCATGGCGGCCGCCCGGCCGGGGCAGCCTGCCGGCGCCGTCGATGACGCGGTCCGCGCGCTGTACGAGCGGCTGGGTTACGGCCCGCGATACAGGCTCCCCGGGCTCTCGCACCGCACCGGCCACGGCATCGGCCTCGACGTCCATGAACCGGTCAATCTTGTGCATGGCGAGCGGACACTGCTTGCGCCCGGCATGTGCTTCTCGAACGAGCCCGGGCTCTATGTGCCGGGCAGCTATGGCGTCAGGCTGGAAGATTGCTTTTACATGACGGAGGCGGGGCCACGCTATTTCTCGCAACCGCCGCCCTCGATCGACGATCCGTTTGCCTGAGGGTTACGCCATCCCGCGCCGTTCCGCTGACAGGGGAGTCTAGATCGTCCAACCGCCGTCGAGCACCAGCGTCTGGCCGGTCGTGAACGCCGCTTCGTCTGAAGCCAGGTAAACCGCTAGGCTTGCAACCTCCTCCGGCATGCCGAGCCTCCCCATCGGCTGGCGATCGACGAAAACCGCCAAATTCTCCTCCCATTTGCCTGGCCGGGCGGCGATCCGTTCCTGGAGCGAGGTTGTCAGGATCGTACCCGGGCAGATCGCGTTGCATCTGACACCCTGCGCGGCATAGTCGAACGCAATCGACTTGGTCAGGCCGATGATCGCCGCCTTGGACGCGCAATAGGCGACGCGGTTCGGCACGGACGTGATGCTCGACGCCACGGAGGCCATGTTGATGATCGCGCCGCCACCCCGCTCAAGCATCGCCGGCAAGGTGCCGCGGCACATCCTGTAGGTGCCATCCACGTTCAACCGGAAGGAGATTTGCCAATCCTCTTCGTCGCATTCGAGAAGCGACCCGCCAAGGACACATCCCGCGCAATTGAAGAGAACGTCGAATGCCCCCTCGTGAGCGAACATCGCATTGATCTGGGCTGGCGAGGTGACGTCGAGCCGTCGCGCGGCGATCCTCGGTTCCTCGGTTGTCAAGTGCGACAAGCCCTCTTCCGATATATCGGTCGCGAGCACGACGGCGCCTTCGCGAACGAAGGCAAGCGCAGTCGCTCGGCCGATCCCTGCGGCCGCGCCGGTCAGAAGGCACCGCTTCCCGCTAAGCCTCCCGCTCATATTGGTCCTTTCGAGCGGCGATCCGCAGCGGGTGCGTGGATCAGGCCTGATGAATTGCCTTGGTCACGAGATAGCTGTCGAGGCCTTCTGGTCCGCCTTCGCTGCCGAAGCCCGAATCCTTCACGCCGCCGAACGGGCTGTCGGCGGCGCTGATCGCGAAGCTGTTGATCCCGATCATCCCGGCCTCGATCGCGTCGCCGAGGCGATTGGCGCGGCGGCCGTTCTCGGTGAAGGCGAACGCGGCCAGACCATAGGGGAGCCGGTTCGCCTCCGCGATGGCCTCCTCCTCGGTCGCGAAGGGACGCATCAACGCCACAGGACCGAAAGGCTCGGTGCGCATGATCTCGGCTTCATTAGGCACATCGGCGAGCACGGTTGGCCGAAAGAAGAAGCCGCGATTGCCGGGTTCCCCTCCCGCCAGCAGGCGCGCACCCGTCAATACCGCATCGTCGACCAAAGCCGCGATCGCAGGCGGACGGCGGCCATTGGCGAGCGGCCCCATCCGGGTGCCCGCGGCAAAGCCGTCCCCGACCGGCCACTCCGCGGCGCGGCGCGCGAACTCCTGAGCAAAGCGCTCGTAAATCCCCTCCTGCACATAAAAGCGCGTGGGCGAAACGCAGACCTGCCCAGCGTTCCGGAACTTCTGCGGCACCACCATGTCGAGCGTCCGGTCGAGATCGCAATCGTCGAAGACCAGGACGGGCGCGTGCCCGCCAAGCTCCATCGTGACGCGCTTCAGCCCCTGCGCGGCTAGCGTCATGAGGTGCTTCCCGACGGGAACCGAGCCCGTGAAGCTAAGCTTGCGGATGACCGGGGAGGCGAGGAGGTGGCGACTGACGAGGTCGGGCATGCCGAACACCAGCTGGGCGACATTCCCCGGCACGCCGGCGTCGAGCACTGCCTGCAGCAGCGCCGAGGTGCAGCCCGGCGTCTCTTCGGGCGGCTTGGCGATCACCGAGCAGCCGGCGGCGAGCGCCGGCGCCAGCTTCTTCGCCATCAGGTAGATGGGAAAGTTCCAGGGCGTGAAGGACGCGACTGGCCCCACGGGCTGACGCACGACGATCGAGCGTTCGCCGGCAGGGCGGACGAGCACGCGGCCATAGACCCGTGTCGCCTCCTCGGCGTAATACTCGAAAAGTTGCGCTGCAGCCAGTACCTCCGCCCGTGCCTCCGCGATCGGCTTACCTTGTTCCGTCGTGAGCAGACCGGCGATGCGCTCGATACGGTCGCGCAGTAGCCCCGCGGCGGCGCGGAGCGCCGGGGCGCGGACATCGGCCGGCGTGTCGCGCCAATGACGAAAGCCGAGTTCCGCCGCCGCAAGGGCTTCGTCAAGGTCAGCGGGTGTCGCAAGCGGGACCTGCGCGATCGCATCTCCGCTCACGGGGTTGCGAACCGGCTGCGCCTCGCGCCCCTCGCCCGCGCGCCAAGCGCCATCGATAAACAGCTTGAGATCGGTGCTATAGTCCATGATCGTGTCACCCCGGGGCCGCTGACGACGCAACCTAACAGGCACGATGTTGTGCGCATAGCGGCCGTATGTACGCTTTACGCGCAACGCTGTTTTCGCCTACGTTCGGGCGATGACGGCTTTCACCTGCGCTGGGAAGATCATCCTACTGACGGGTGCGTCGAAGGGGATTGGCGCGGCAATCGCGGCGGAGATGGGCGAGCAGGGCGCTTCGCTGATCGCGCATTTCGGCTCTGATCGGGAGGGAGCGGAAGTGTCGACGGCCGCCATCCCAGCCGACCGCAAGCTACTGGTTGGCGCGGCTCTCGAGGAACAGGACGAGGTGCAGCGCCTTTGGGCCGAGGCGTTGGCCTGGCGTGGGCGTATCGACGTGCTCATCAACAACGCGGCGGTCATGCCGTTCGGCGCAGGCTTCGACGCGCCGGTCGAGGATTGGGCCGAGGCATGGGAGATGACTCATCGAGTCAATGTCCTCGCGCCGGCGCGGCTGATGCGCGAGGCCGTGAACCACTTCCTCGACGCCGGCGGGGGCGCAATCGTGACGATCTCGAGCTGGGCGGCGCAGCGCGGGGTCACCGACCCGAGCACGATCGCCTATGGCGCCTCCAAGGCGGCCGCGCGCGCGGCCACCCAGTCGGTGGCCCGCGCCTATGCGCGCAACGGCGTGCACGCCTATGTCGTAGCCCCAGGCGTGGTGCGGACGCGCTTGTCCGAGACGTTCGCCGAGCGTCGTGGCGGCGAGGATAAGGTGTCCGCAGGGCTCGCCAGCGGCGAGTGGGTGACGCCCGAGGAGGTCGCGCGGCTGGTCGCCTTCGTTGCCAGCGGCGCTGCGCCGCAGCTGTCGGGCGCGACCCTCGACGTCAACGGCGCCAGCTACATCCGCTAATTATGCGTATAACTCTGCCTGGCGTCCAGCGGGACGGAAGCCCATTCACCTTCGACTTCGAGGGCGCGAGCATCGAGGCCTGGCCCGGCGAGAGCCTTGGCGCGGCGCTTCTCTCCGCAGGCGTGGTCGGCCTTCGCACGACGCCGCGGGGCGAGGCGCGCGGGCTCTATTGCGGCATGGGGGTCTGCGGCGAGTGCCGGGTGGTGGTCGACGGCGTTTCGCGCCGGGCGTGCATGACCGCGGCCGCGGCGGGCCAGCGGGTGACGCGGGCGCCGGCGCGAGCGACGCCCGCCCCGGCCCCGCCGGCGCCGGCGCATCCGGTTCGGACGCCCGACCTGCTGGTGGTGGGGGCAGGGCCTGCTGGTCTGTCCGCGGCGCGCGTGGCCGCGGCCGCCGGCCTCGAGGTCCTGGTGGCCGATGAGCGCAAGCAGGCGGGCGGACAATATTTCAAACAGCCGGCGGCGGGGCTCGCGGTCGACCCGATGGTGCTTGACGCGCAGTTCGGTGAGGGCCGCGCGCTGGCGCAATCCGCCATCGCCGCCGGGGCGACGCTGACGTTCGACGCCACGCTCTGGTCGGCCGCGACCGAGGAGGACGGCGCACTCGAATTGCTGTTCCTGCTCGACGGGGCAATCCTGCCGGTGCGGCCGCGACGGCTGCTGCTCGCGACTGGCGCTTACGAACGTCCGTGGCCGGTGCCCGGCTGGACGCTGCCGGGGGTGATGACCACGGGGGCCGCGCAGACGCTGCTGCGCGCCTACGCCACCGCGCCCGGGCGACGGGTGCTGATCGCGGGCAACGGGCCGCTCAACCTGCAGGTCGCATGCGAGCTGCGCCGCGCCGGCGTGGAGGTGGTCGCGCTCGCCGAGCAGGCGCCGCCGCCTCGCCGCATCGGCGCGGCGCTGGCGATGGCAGGCGCCGCGCCCCGGTTGGTCCGCGACGGGGTCATGCAGCTCGCCAGCCTCGCCCGCGCGAGCGTGCCGGTGCACTACAATCACGTTCTGGCGCACGTCGAGGGCGAGGAGCGCGCGCGCGCGGCGAAGCTGGTGCGGCTGGGCGCGGACGGCGCGCCGGTGGCGGGGAGCGAGCGCCGGTATGAGGTCGACGCGATCTGCCTCGGTTATGGTTTTCTGCCCCAGTGTGAGGCGGCGCGCGCGCTGGGATGCCGGTTCGTCGCGCTGCCGGGCGGTGGGATGGCGGCCGAGCGATCGGACGACGGGCGCAGCAGCGTTTCCAGCGTGTTCATCGCCGGCGACGGTGGCGGGCTTGGCGGCGCCCGCGTCGCGATGGCGCAGGGTGCGGCCGCAGGCGCCGCGATCGCCGCGGACCTGAACGCCCCGAACCAGGACGCGATCAGGGGCGAGAGCGCCCGTGCGTTGCGCGACCTCGCGCGTCACCGCCGGTTCCAACGTGCCCTATGGAACCTTTATGCGCCGGCATCGCCGAATGGGCCGCCGATCGCGCCGGAGGCGTTGCTGTGCCGTTGCGAAAACGTTTCTGCGGGCGCGGTGGAGTCATTAGTCGCGAACGGTGTTGCGGACCTCGGGGCCGTCAAGCGCGCCAGCCGACTGGGCATGGGCGCGTGCCAGGCGCGGTATTGCGGCCCGCTCCTCGCGGCACGGCTCGACCCCGATGGCCGCGCCGATCCGCCGGGCTTCGCACCGCGCCCGCCGTTCAAGCCGGTGCCAATTTCCGCGCTCGCCGGGATGGCGATCGAGCATGATCGTGCTGCTGACAGGTTGCCGCTTGAAGAAGATTGACACCTTCTGCGCTGGAGGGACCGCCTGCCCGGATAGAGGCTTGCATCGGGTCGCGTTGATGCTGCTGCTGTGTCTGCTGGCATGGGCGGCGCCTGCGCAGGCGCGCTCGCTCCAGACGATCCGCGCCTCGGGGGAGCTGCGCGTGGGCGTCAATCCGAACTTCCCGCCGATGAGCAGCTTCGGCCCTGACAATCGCCTGGCTGGGTTCGATGTCGATATAGCGCGCCGGATCGCGGCGGCGCTGGGCGTGCGCTTGAGCCTGGTGCCGACGGAGGCGGCGCAACGCGTTCCTTTTCTCGTCTCAGGTCGGATCGACATGTCGATGGGCGCGCTGACCATTACGCCCGAGCGTCAGGCGCTGATCGACTTCACCATCCCGCTGCACACCGAGGCAATGGGCGTGATCACCACTGATCGGCTGCCCGTGCGGCGCTGGCAAGAGCTCGATCGCGCCGACGTCACGCTGGTCAACATGCGCGGCAACCAGTCCGTGGCGTTTTTGCAAGAGAAGCTGCCGCAACCCAGGCGTTTGCTGGTCGACGGTAACGCCGACACCATTCGCGCGATCGCTCAGGGACGTGCCGACGCACTGGTCGAGAACACCGATTTCTTCATTGGTTTTACGAAGCAGTATCCGGCGATCCGCTGGCGCGTGCTTCCCGATCCGATCTTCGCCTCGTGGTGCTCGATCGGCGTGGCCAAGGGGAATGACAGCCTGCGCGCCGCGCTCGACGCGATCCTCTATCGCCTGCACCGCAGCGGGGCCGTCGATGCTATCTGGCGCCGTCACTACGGCGCCTCCATGACGGTCCCGGTCAGCGCTGAGCGCATAGCCCCCGCGCGCGACGCCGACCGGCGGGTGGTTGCGCCAGGGGAGCAGGCGACAGGCTACCGCTTCGATTGGAGCGACGTGCTCGCTAAGGTTCCCTATCTGCTCGGTGGCGCAACGGTGTCGCTGGCGATCGCCTCCATCGCGTTCTGGGGCGGTGCCGTGATCGGGTTCGGCTGTGCTTTAGGCAAGCTCTACGGCAACCCGGCGGTCGCGCGGGGAATCGGCGGCTATGTCTCGTTATTCACAAACACCCCCGCACTCGTGCAGATCTTCCTGCTGTATTATGCGCTGCCGGATGCGGGCGTGAAGCTCAGCTCTTTCACGGCGGTCGCCGTCGGACTCACGCTCAACGCCGGCGCCTACCTGACCGAGATACTGCGTGCCGGCATCGCCTCCGTGCGGCATACCGAACTCGAGGCGGGCATGGTGCTCGGCCTCTCGCGTGGCGGGCTGGTGCGCCATGTCATGCTGCCCCACGTGATCCGCACCGTGTATCGCCCGCTTGCAAACTTCTTCATCATCCTGGTGCTCGGCAGCTCGATGGCGGCGCTGTTCGGGGTGGAGGAGCTCACCGGACGCGCGATCAACATCAGCACCACCAATCTGCGTACGATCGAGACGTTCGCGGTGACGGGGCTGATCTATATCGCGCTGACGCTGATCGCTTCGGCGGCGCTTGCAGGGGTGGGGCGCGCGCTGTTCGCCACGCATCGCCGGCGGTGGGTGAGGTGATGCCACCGGATCTGTCGGGGCAGCTCGCCGCACTGCTGACTTGGTCGAACGCGGAATTCCTCGTCGGCGCGCTGGCGCGCACGCTTGCAATGACGGTGATCGGCTGCTCGCTCGGCTTCGCGGCCGGGTTTGCAATCGCCGTGCTGCGCCGCACCCGCGCCGCCTGGCTGGCGCCCGCGCGGTGGGCGGCGCTGCTGTTCGTCGAGACCTTCCGGCGCGTTCCGTTCCTCGTCACACTCATCCTGGCGCTGTTCGCGACGCAGCAGATCGCCCCCGAACTTTCGCTGCTCGGGATCGCGACCGTAGCGGCGACGCTTGCCGCGACCGCCTATCTTTCGGAAATCGTCGGCGCCGGTCTCGGCGCGGTGCCCGATCTTCAGCGCGAGGGTGCCGAGGCGCTCAACCTTTCCGCCTGGCAGACCTTCTGGCTGGTGGTGCTGCCGCAAAGCTGGCGCGTGATCCTGCCACCGGCGGCGGCGTTCATGGTGATGTTCGTGAAGGACACCTCGCTCGCCTCGCATCTGGGCGTGGTCGAGCTGACCTTCTCCGGGAAGATCCTGATCAACCGCGGCTTCTCGCCCGTTCTCGGTTTTGGCGCCGTGCTCATCCTGTATTTCCTCATCTCGTGGCCGCTCGGACGGCTGGCCGCGCGGCTGGAGACGATCCTTGCCCCATCTCAGCGTTCGTGACGTCTGCGCCAGCTATGGCGGCGAGCCGGTGCTCCGCGGCGTCACGCTGGAGGCGGATCGTGGCGAGGTCGTCAGCCTGATCGGCCCGTCGGGATCGGGGAAGAGCACCTTGCTGCGCGTGCTGATCGGGCTCACCCGCGCGACCGCGGGCGAGGTGCAGGTCGCCGGCGAGGCGATCGACTATGGCCATAAGGCGAAACTGCGCGCGCTCCGGCGCCGCATGGCCATCGTCTTCCAGCAATACAATCTGTTCCAGAATATGACCGTGCTGCAGAATGTCACGCTGGCGCCGGTTAAGGTCCATGGCGTTGCACGGGCGGAAGCCGACGCGCGCGCGTTCGCTCTGCTGGACAAGGTGGGGCTTGCGGAAAAGGCATCGGCCTACCCGGCCGAGCTATCGGGCGGGCAGCAGCAGCGGGTGGCGATCGCGCGCGCGCTGGCCTGCGATCCCGAAATCCTTCTTCTCGACGAGGTCACCTCCGCGCTCGATCCCGAGCGGGTCGGCGAGGTGCTCGATACCGTCCGCACGCTTGCCGGCGGGGGGATCACGCTGCTGCTCGTGAGCCATGAGATGGGATTCGTGCGGGAAATCTCGACGCGCGTCGTGATGATGGATCAGGGCCGGGTGGTGGAGGAGGGTTCCCCGGATGGGATTTTCCTCTCGCCCCAGCAGGATCGTACGCGGAGCTTCGTCGGCTCGATCATCCGCCACTGATCCCGGGGACGAAAGCGTTGAACGGGACGTCCATCGGCGGAGAGCGCCCCTGCACCATGGCCGCGACCGCGAGCGAGGCGGCGGGTGCGCCGGTAAAGCCCATCCAGGGAACGTAGTTGACGAACGCGCCCGGCGCGCAGGCCAGTTCTCCCAGGATAGGCAGCCAATCGGCAGTGCCGTTGACGTACGCAGCCCAGCTACGAACGATGCCCAGACCCGCAATGGCGGGGACCATCGCGGACGCGACCTCGAGATTGGCGCCGAGCGAGCGGGCATCCACCACCGGCCGACCGCCTGAGTCCAGCCGCGCCGACCAACCGCCCCCGATCAGGATGCTGCCCACTCGCGTCTGCTTCATCGTCAGCTTCTCGCCCGCGCAATAGACGAGGTGCGGAACGAGAGGCGCGGTAGCTTCGGTCACGCTGACCTGGATCGGAAAGGCCTCGATCGCCAGGCGCGCGCCAAGCATCGCCGCCAGCCGGCCGGTTTCCGCGCCGGCCGCGATGACCAACCGCCGGGCGATGTGCCGACCAGCCCCGCTGGCGACCACATAGTCGCGGCCGTCGCGGGTGATGCTTGCATCGCCGGCATGGGCCTCGACGATCGCGCCCGCCTCGACCGCGGCGCGAGCGTAGGCCGGCGCGACGAGCAGGGGATTGGCCTTACCCTCGACGGGGCAGAAGGCTCCGCCCAGCGCGGATGAGGCTAGGTAAGGAGCCGCTCCGGCGAGCGCGGCGCCGTCGAGCCATTCCACCCTCAAGCCGGCAGCGCGCTCGATCGCCACCTTGGCCTCCATCTCCCGGAGCTCCCTTGCCGTCGTGCCCACCAGCAGGCCGCCGCCGAACCCGATCTCGAGGTCGGTTCCCAGCTCGGCTTCGAGGCCGCGCCAGAGCGCGAGGGAGGCGATGAACAGGCGGATCGCGGGGGCGAACTTTCGAGCCCAATCCGTTCCCAGAGTGCGGAAGGGGTCGTGCGGGATCTGGGCATGCAGACTGCCGGCGTTCGCGCCCGAGGCGAGCCCGCCGATGGACGCCCGTTCGATCAGTCGCACCGAAACGCCTTCGCGGGCGAGATAGAGCGCGGTCGCTGCACCCGCGATCCCACCCCCGACGACGAGCACGTCGGTGCGGTTCAAGGACGGATCCAGCGAAGCATGGCGGCGATCACGGCTTGTAACCTCGACAGTGCGCGCTATGCTTACAAGTGTTCGCATACCGCATCAAATCGGACATGGCATCCGGGCGCGAGGCCATCGTCTCACATGAAGGTTTAGGGGATGAAGCACTTCCGCGGGAGCTATACCGTCGCGGTTACGCCGTTCACGCGCGATGGGCAGGCGGTGGACATCGGCGCGCTCCGGGCATTCATCGACTGGCAGCTCGAATGCAAGGTGCCGGGCATCATCATGCTTGGCACGACGGGCGAGTTCCTGACCGTCAGCCCCGAGGAGCGGCGCACTTTGGTGGAAGCGACGGTGAACCATGTCGGCGGGCGCATGGACGTCCTGGTCGGTACGATGGACGCCTATACGCCGCGCGCCGTCGCCTTCAGCCGCGAGGCCCAGGAACTCGGTGCCGACGGCCTGATGATCATTCCACCCTATTACTACACACCGACCGACGACGAGATCTTCGCCTATTACCGGGCGATCTGTGCGGCAGTGACCGTGCCCATCATGCTCTACAATAATCCGGTGACTTCGAACCGGGACATGAGCGCGGCGCTCGTCGCGCGGCTGACCACCGCCTTCGAGCAGGTCCGCCATATTAAGGAGGCGAGCATGGATGTCGCGCGTGTGTTCGACATAGTGCAGGAAACGCGCGGCGTCATGAACGTGTTCGCCGGCGAAAGGCCCGTCGAGAGCTTCCTGCTCGGCGCGGTCGGCTATGTGAACCCGTATGGCAACTATCTGCCCTATGCGACGACCCGCATGTGGGAGCTGCTCGAAGCCGGCCGAATCGGGGACGCCACCTCGATCCAGGCGCTGGTGCACAAGGTCGACCAAATCATCGCCGCCGGGCACCCCACTTATGGCCATCAATGCTATTCGAAAGCGCTTGCGGCGGCGGTTGGGCATCCGGTCGGCGACGTGCGGCCGCCGCTCACCCGATTCGAAGAGCTCGGCGATGAGGGACGCCAGCGGGTCGCGAAGATGCTCGCGCTGTTCGAGCAGATCGACGCCCTGATGGCCGAGATCGACGCGCGCGAGGTGGACGGAAGGGCGCAGGCGGCATGAGCGCTGCGCCCGCGCTATTTGAATCCTATATCTGCCGCGGCGTCACGTTTCGGAACCGCATCGTCCTGTCGCCCATGTGCCAATATATGGCGGAAGAGGGGCACGCGACGCGCTGGCATCGCGCGCACCATGCGCGCTTCGCGCTCGGCGGCGTCGGGGGCGCGTTGATCGAGGCGACCGCGGTGACGCGTGACGGACGGATCACGCCCGGCTGCCTCGGCATCTGGTCGGACGAGCACCTCGAGGGCTTGGCGGAGATCGTCGCACTCTACCATGATCACGGCATCCCGGTGGGTGTCCAGCTCGCGCATGCCGGGCGCAAAGCCAGTGCGGCGGTGCCGTGGGAGGGCGCGCAGCCGCTGCCGCAGGACGATCCGCGCGCCTGGTCGAGCGTTGCGCCGAGCGCGGTGCCGTTCGGACCCAATTGGCAGACGCCCGCCGCGCTTGACGAGGCTGGGATCGCCGGCGTGATCGACGCCTTCTCCGCGGCGGCGGCCCGGGCGGTTCGGGCCGGGTTCGACTTTGTCGAGGTGCACGGCGCGCACGGTTATCTGATCAACAGCTTTGTCTCGCCGGTCAGCAACCAGCGCAGCGACGCCTGGGGCGGCGATCGTCTCGGACGGTTCCGCCTGCCGCAGACGATCGTCGCGCGGCTGCGCGCCGAGCTCCCGGCCGAGATGCCGATCTTTTATCGCGCGTCGGTGCTCGACGGCGTCGCGGACGGCGTGACGCTGGACGACAGCATCGCGCTGGCGACCACGCTGCGTGAGGCCGGAGCGGACGTCATCGATTGTTCGTCGGGCGGCGTTGCCACCGGGTCCGGGGTGGCCGACCGGCCGCCTTCGCCGGGCTACCTCGTGCCGCTCGCAAGCGCGCTGCGCCGGGAAGCGAAGGTGGCGACGATGGCGGTCGGGCTGATCCTCACGCCCGAGCAAGCGAACGCCGTCGTGGTTGAAGGGCATGCCGACCTGGTGGCGCTCGGACGCGAGCTGCTCGCGGACAGCAACTTCGCGCATCGTGCGGCCCTGGCCCTGGGCGTCGAGCAGCCGCATCGCGTGCTGCCGTCCAACTACAGCTTCTACCTGGAACGTCGGCGCTACGAGGAGGCTTGAGATGAAGGCTTGGGTGCATGCCGCGGTCGCGCTGACGGCATTGGCGATCGGCACGCCCGCGGCGACGCAGGACTTTGCCGCGCCCGCCGTTCCGCCGCTGCGCGATCGCGCCGCTGCGCAGGATCGGCTGCTGCGCGCGCGGCTCGATCAGGTGGTGCCGCAGATCATGCGAAGGCGCGGCGTCGACATGTGGATCGTGGCAGGGCGCGAATATGCCGAGGACCCGGTGCTGCGTTCGATGCTGCCCGGCATCTGGCAGTCGGCACGACGCACGATGATCCTGATTTTCTACGACCGCGGCGAGGGGCGCGGCGTGGAGCGGATCGCCGCTACCCGCTACCCGGTCGGCGATCTATTCGCGCCCGCGTGGGACCCGGAGCGGCAGCCGGACCAATGGGCGCGGGTCGCCGAGCTGGTGCGTGAACGCGACCCTAAGCGCATCGCCGTCAACATCTCCAAGGATCATGGGTTGGCCGACGGCCTCACCATGGGCCTGCACCGCCAGTTGGTGGCCGCACTCGGGCCGCTTGCCTCGCGGCTGGTGAGCCACGACGGCGTCGCGCTGGGCTGGCTGGAAACCCGCACGCCGGAGGACATGGCGGTCTATGGCGGGATCATGCGGGCGGCGCATGCTCTGCTTGCGGAGGGGTTGTCGGAAACCGTGATCACCCCGGGGGTCACCACGACCCAGGACGTGGTCTGGTGGTATCGCGAGCGGCTGGCCGACCGCCGCCTCGACGCGTGGTGCCAGCCGAGCGTGAGCATCCAGCGCGAGGACAAGCGTCTGGCGAGCCCCGGCAGCCAGACCCTGCCCGTGGCCGAGATCATCATGCCCGGCGACCTTCTGCATGTCGATTTCTGCGCCGGTCTCCTGGGCTTGAAGACCGACACGCAGCAGCTGGCCTATGTGCTGCGCCCGGGCGAGACCAGGGCGCCCGCGGGGCTCGTCGCCGGCATGGCCGCCGCAAACCGCGTGCAGGACGCGCTCACCCGCAACTTCCGCACCGGCATCACGGGCAACCAGCTGCTCGCAGCGGCGCGGCGCGACGCGATCGCCGCCGGGTTGCAGCCGATCATCTATACGCATCCGATCGGTACGCACGGCCATGGCGCGGGGGCGTGGATCGGTGCGTGGGAGGACCAGTCGGGCGTGCCCGGCAGGGGCGACTATCCGGTCAACGCCAACACCGCCTGGTCGATCGAACTTGCCGCAGTGCGCAAGGTGCCCGAGTGGAACAACCAGGAGGTACGCTTCCCGCTTGAGGTCGACGGCTTCTTCGACGGCAGGACCTTCCGCTGGATCGATGGCCGCCAGACCGATCTGCACCTGATTCCCCGGAACCCCCAGAACCCTCAGTGAGCGGACGGCAGTGCACGAGCGGCCCTGGGAGCTGTCCGAGCCCGAATGGCGGGCGCTGATCGGGCAGGTGCGCGCGGGGCGTTCGCTGCGTCCCACGAGCTGGCCGGGCGGCGCGCGGTGCGCGGTCGCACTTTCGTTCGACTGCGATCACGAGACGTTCGAGCTGGGCGCCGGCGGTCGGGCGATCGGCCGGCTCGCCTGGGGCGAGTTCGGGCGCCGCGTCGGCGTGCCGCGCATCCTGGACGTCCTGCGGCGTCATGGCGTGCCGGCAAGCTTCTTCATGCCCGCCGTGTGCGCGCTGATCGACCCCGACGAGACGCGACGCATCCTTGGCGAGGGGCATGAGATCGGTCAGCACGGGTGGATTCACGAGAACAACAGCCTTCTCGACGCCGCGACCGAGCGCGAGCTCATGCTTCGCGCGCACGACGTGCTCGCCGGCCTGATCGGCGCGCCGCCGGCGGGATTCCGTTCGGCGAACTGGGACTTGTCGCCCGCCACGATCGCGACGGTGGCGAAAATGGGCTTCCGCTACGACAGCTCGCTGATGGCCGACGAGGAGCCCTATGAGCTGCTGGTCGATGGCCGACCGAGCGGCGTTGTGGAGATCCCGGTCGAATGGCTGCGCGACGACGCGGTCTACCTTATGTTCAACCGCAGCCCGGCGACGCGCCCGTGGACGCCGCCGGAGGATGTGTTCGGGATCTTCCGGCGGGAACTGGAGGGCGCGCACGCGGCCGGCGGTCTGTTCCAGCTGGTGCTGCACCCCTTCGTCATCGGATACCGATCGCGCATCTGGATCCTCGAAGCGCTGATCGAATATGCCAAGACGCTGGGGAACGTCTGGTTCGCCACCCATGCCGATGTCGCCGACTGGGTGTGGCGCGTCAGGGCGTGATCCCGAGCCCGCGCAGTTCATCGGTCCTTCCGAGCCACTCCCAGCGGATCATCGAGACCGGGATCATGCCATGATCGTCCAGCGTGTCGAAGAACTGCCTGGTGCGGAAGCGTTCACCCTCACGCTCGGCGAGCTCGGCGTAGAGCCGCTCGATCGCCGCCTTGCCCGTGATGTAGCTGGTCCCGTAGCCGGGCATGCGCAGGTACAGGCTCTGCTCGAACCCTAGCAGCGGCAGCGTCGGCGACATCCAGCCGTTGGGCGTTCGCGCGACCTGCATCTTCATCGCCGCATCCAGGTCGATCATGTTGGCGTGCGCGTAGAGGGAGGCGAGTCCGCGCCCGGCGCGCTGCGCCTGCATGATCCAGACGATCTCGCGCGCGCGGCGGTCCTCGTCGTAGAGGCCGGCGTGGAGCATCATCTCCTCCATCGCCGTGGCCATCCCTTCCGCCCGGCTGACCCAGATATTGTAGAGCAGCGGCGCGCTGCGGATCGGGCTCGGGTGCGGCGCCTCGGCCATCCGGGCGAGGTCCCACCAATGATAGAAATGCGTCCAGAGCGTCGTGGGCGCGCGATGCATCGCGATGTGGAAGAAGTTCTGCTCGGCGGGCGGCACATAGCCGCCGATGCGCGCCATCAGCGCCGGCCGCATGTACGGCTTGACCGTGAGAAGGTCGTTGCGGTCGAGGAAGCGGAGGTAGGAGTCGACCGCGGCGGTCGCCTGCCGCTCATATTCCAGCGGCGAGCGCGCGCCGGTGAGCGGCGGCAGCGCGCGATTGCGATGCTCCTCGAGCCGCAGCGCGGCGTGCGACCGGTCGAGCTCACGCTGAAGGATGGCGACCTCATCCTCCCATGTGAGCGGGGAGAGCTGCACGTTCTTGAGGAACCAGCTGTAGTTGGCCCTGCCGACCCCCGACGGACCCGTCTTCTTCGGCGCCTCTGCTCTGACCCAAGCAAGGAACGCGGCGGTGGCCTCGGCGGCGGCGTCGATCGCGCGGCCGAGCGTCGGATCCGCGCCGGCCCGCTTGCGCAAATCGAGCAATGCGGCGTGCTGATCGCCGATCGGGACGACGCTCGCCTTCCAGAGATCGCGCGCGTTGCCGGTCAGGTTGCCGCGCGCCTGCGTAAGTAACGGCGGGATGTGCGCGAGCTCGCGCGCCAGCTTCGCCGATGCCGCGCTATCGAGCGGGAAGCGGTACGTCCAAAGCTCGACCGGCATCGCGTGCACCGGCCCCTCATGCGCGGGCGTATCGCTTTGGGCGCTCCAGATCGAGACGTACCAGGCGGGATCCCGCTGCCAAGGCCTCAGCACGCGCAGGTCGAAGTCGAGGCCGTTCATTTCCGCGCGCACCAGCTCGCGGTCAACCTTCTGCGCGGTGGTCCAGCCGCGCGTGTCGAACGCGGCGAGCCGGCGCTGCAGTCGGGCGAGCGCTTCCGCTTGCCGCGCCAGGGCCGCCGGGCGGTAGTCAGGGGCGCCGTCGCGCACCTCGCCCCGCTGCACCGCGCGCCATTCGGCGAACAGCGATGTCAGCTTGGGGGCCTGCGACAAGGCCGGAGCGGCGAGCAGCACCGCGGCGGCGGTAGCGATCGAAAACCTGAGCATTATCATCCCTCTTCAATGCGACGTGCATCCAGCCAGCGGCCGATCGGCGGCGTCCCTTCCTCCTGGACCTCGGCTGCGAAGCCGCGGGACTGCAACAGACTAGCAAGCCCGGCGAGCGCAGCGCGCGCAGGCGCGGCGGCGATCATGGTGCACAGTCGCCCGGCATGCGCGATCAGCTCGCGCGCAAGCTGTTCGAGCTCCCTCACGGGGTCGGCGCAGTCCTGCAGCGCGATCGCGCTTCGGTAGAAGCCTTCCAGAACCGAGACGTTCTGGTCTGCGCCGGCTCGGGCGACGCATGCCGCCAGGAGCCGATCGATATCGGCGGCCGTGGCGAGGGTCGGGGCGCGGAAGTGGGTGACGAGGCGGTCGATGGCGCGCTCGCCCTGCAGCCATTCGACCTGCGCGACCTGATCCCGAGCGTGCGCCACGACCGGCCCCTCGGCGGCGTGGGTGAGCAGCAGCAGCCGCCCGCGGCAGACCCTCGCCGCCTCAAGGCCCGCGGCTTCGAGGCCCGCATATTCGATCCCGAACTGGCTGACGACCATATCGAAGCTTTGGTCGGGATAGGGCAGGGCGCGCGCGTCCACGCCGGCGTCAATCGGCCATGGACCGGCGAGCGCGTCCGCCCGGGCCAGGTCGCAGCCGCGCGCGCCCCCAAGCCCCGCCGATGCTGCAAGCGACAACAGTGCGCCGCGCCCGCAAGCCACGTCCAACACCGTCGCGCCACGCGGGGTGGCCCTGAACGCGGTGGTCCATGCGTCGGACAGGCGGCTTCGGGCGGGCTCGGGAAACGCGGCCGTGCAGCCGTCCACATCGGCCTGCCGCCAATAATCGGACCAAGGCTCCGAAAAGGGAGGTGAATGATGGGCGGACACGGCGGCACATAGCGACAAGTCCGGTGACGAATGCAAGTAGTGTTCGCATCGCGAGCCAGTGTGCGCGCTGCGTGCAAATCTGATTGACAGCCCGCGTGCGCGGTTTGATAGTTTCGTTCCTGAACGAACCATGGCTCGACAGAAAAATAGGGTTGCCGACGGGTTAGACGTAATCGGCGGTCGGCTGCCACCTAGCGGCTGGCGAACCGCAGCGCGAACGGAGGTTGGCATGTTGGACAGGACTAATCGAATCGTGGCGCCTAACGGGTGCTCGCCACGCAAGGCCTTTCTGCTCGGCTCCGTGTTCGCAGGGCTGGCGCTCGCGACGTCCGCTCACGCCCAGACGGACGCCGCCGCGACCCTGGCGCAAGAGCAGACGCCGGCGCCCGCCTCGCTCGACGCTTCCACTGATGCGGCGGAGGAGAACGACACCATCGTGGTCACGGGATCGCGCCTGAACCGGCGCGACCTGGAGGCGACGAGCCCCATCGTCACCGTCGGGTCCGAACTGCTGACCGCGCAGGCTCCACCCACGCTGGAAACGGCGCTGAACCAGTTTCCGCAGCTGGTGCCGGACACGACGAGCAGCACGAACCAGAGCGGCGGTTCCGGCGTGCTGTCGGTCGACCTGCGCAGCCTGGGCGCGGTGCGTACCCTCGTGCTGGTCGACGGCCGCCGCTACATCCCCGGCGACATCACCGGCCTGACCGACCTAGCGATGATTCCCGACCTGTTGCTAGAGCGTGTCGAGATCATCACGGGCGGCGCGTCGGCGGTCTATGGCTCGGACGCGATCGCCGGCGCGGTCAACTTCGTGTTGCGCCGGAACTTCTCGGGCGCGCTGGCCCAATACGCCTATGGCGAGACAGAGCGGGGCGACGGCGCGTCGCACAAGGCCGACGTCATGCTGGGGCTGAACGCGCCGGACAATCGCGGCAACCTTACCGCCTACTTCAGCTATACGCGGCGCGACGAGATCTTCGCGGGCGACCGCGCGTTCTCCGCCAACCCCGTGCTGGCCGACGCGCAAGGCATTTTCCGACCGTTCGGGTCCGGCAACATCCCGGGAGGCCTGATCGGCCTGAACACGGCGCAGATACCGCGCATCCAGGGCGTGCCAGACCTCAACAACGCCAGCGGGGCCTGCCCGGTCCCGAACGTCGGGATCCGCTTCGGCCCGCAGGGCGAGCCGCTGCCCTTCTGCCGCCCGCGCGACCAGTTCAACTACGCCGCGCCCAACTTCCTGCTGCGCCCGCTCGAGCGCTACCAGGCGGCCCTGACCGGCCATTACGAGATCGCGTCCAACGTCGAGTTCTACGGCCAGTTCTTCTACGCCAAGAAGGAGAACGCGTTTCAGCAGGCGGCCGAGGCCGTCAATCCGTCGAGCTCCGGGCAGCAGCCAGGGACCGTGCTGATCCCGAACGCGGACACCAATCCGCTCTTCACCCCGCAGCTGCGCGGCTTCTTCTCGGCCAACCGCGGCTTCTTCGATCCCGACGGCGACGGCGTGTTCCGCCTCGATAATGTCGGCCGCCGGTTCGAGGAGTTCGGGGAGCGCAACGTCCGCTTCGCGACCGACGCGTTCAACGTTACGGGCGGGCTGCGCGGCAACTTCGACGTGGGCGCGAACAACTGGCGCTGGGACGTATTTTATCAGTTCGCGCGCACTGACGAGCAGCAGACCCGTTTCGGACTCCTGTCGCGGTCGCGCACCACGGCGGGCCTGGACGTGGCCATCGTCAACGGCCAGGCGCGCTGCCGCACCCAGATCATACCCGGCTGCGTGCCCGTCAACATCTTCGGCACGCAGACGCTGACGCCGGAGCAGGCGCGGTTTCTGAGCGTCAGCACCTCGACGGACAGCCGCTTCCAGCGCGAGGTGGCGGGCGCGACGCTGGCGGGCGACCTGTTCGCGCTGCCGGCGGGCAAGGTCGCCGCCGCGGTCGGCGTCGAGTATCGCCGCGAAAGCTTCAGCGTCGTGCCGGACCAGGTCGCGCTCAGCAACGACCTGGCGGCGATCAATGTCCCGCCGATCGTCAACGGCGGCGCGTTCGACGTGCGCGAGGCGTTTGGCGAATTGCGGGTGCCGCTGCTGAAGGATCTGCCGCTGATCCAGTCGCTCGCCGTCGAAGGCGCGGTGCGGTACTCCGATTATTCAACGGTCGGCGACGTCCTCACCTGGAAGGGCGCGGTCGACTGGCAGGTCACGGACTGGGCGCGGGTGCGTGGCAACTATAGCCGCGCGATCCGCGCGCCCAACCTCAACGAGCTGTTCGCGCCGATCGGCCAGGGCTTTATCGGCGGGCGAGATCCGTGCGTGCGGACCAGCAACCCTACCGCGCAGCAGAAGCAGGTCTGCCTTGCCCAGGGCGTGCCGGCGGCATTCATCGACACGCTGGAGGTCGCGCAAAGCCAGGGCTTCAACGTCCAGACGGGCGGCAACCCCGATCTGCGCGAGGAGACGGCGGACACCTTCACCCTGGGCCTGGTCTTCACGCCGCGGTCGAACCTGTCGATCACTTTCGACTATTTCGACATCAAGGTGACGGACGCGGTCTCGCAGGTGGACGCGCAGCTGCTGGTCAACAACTGCTTCCAGACGCTCGACGTGAACGGGGCGCCGTGCCGGTCCATCACGCGCAACAGCTCGGGCAACATTCTGTCGGTCAACGCGCCGCTGCTCAACATCGCGGAGCGGACGGTGCGGGGCCTGGACGTGGGCGTGAACTACAACGTCGGCCTGCCGCGCTTCATGAACCTCTTGTCGGACGAGAGCCGCCTGTCCGTGCAGTTCGTCGGCTCCTTCCAGTTCGAGGACCGCAACATCCCGCTGCCCGGCACCGCGCCGGTCGAGTGCGCCGGCTTCTACGGCGGCCCCTGCTCCAGCGATGCGGTGCGTATCACGCCCGACTTCCGCGCTTTCCTGGGCTTGACCTATGTCAGTGGGCCGATCACCATCAACAACCAGATCCGCTACATCGACGACCTGGAGCTGTCGCCGCTGTCCCCGCCGACCCAGAGCAACACGGTCGACGCGGAGACCTATTGGGACCTGTCGGTCCGCGCCAAGCTGATCGACAACCTGGAGCTGTTCGGGGTCGTGAACAACGTGCTCGATAACCAGCCTCCCATTTTGGGCTTTGCGGCCGGCGGAGACACCAACACCAACCCGCAGCTCTTCGACGTGATCGGCCGCCAGTATTTCGTTGGCGTAAGCGTCCGGTTCTGAACGCCCGAGCAGCAAGAGGATGAAGCGATGAAGCGCAGCCTGGCCTTGATTCTGGCGGCGACCGCCATGCTCGGGCCCGATCCGGGCGCGGCGATGGGCGCGCAGAGCGCGGCGGCGCAGCCCGGACCGCCGGCTGGGCGCGGCAGCTACGACGACCTGCTCAAGCTCTGGGGCGAGTTCCTGACCTGGCGCGACGCCAAGCCGGTGACCGGCGAGCTCAATTCGGAGGAGGTGCGCTCGAACCTGGGCGACTATCGCGCGAGCACCATCGCCGCGCGCCGCGCGCGGATCGGCGACTATCTCCGGCGCATGGAGGGGATGAACGTTGCCGCGTGGCCGCGCGACCGGCAGGTCGACTGGCTCGCCGCCCGCTCCAAGATGAGCCAGGAGCTGTTCGTCCTGACCGTGTCCAAGCCATGGGAACGCGACCCGGGCTTCTACGTCGACCAGATGCTGGAGGTGACGTTCACCGGCCTGCCCGCGCACGGCGACGCCCTGGCAACCTTGCGCCGGCGGCTCGATGCAGTTCCGGTGCTCGTCGCCGACGCCAAGCGGAATCTGCGCGACGTGCCCGGGGATTATGCCGATCTCGCGCTCGACAACCTCGCCAATGCCGATGGCGTGGGGCACGGCCATCCCTATCGCCCGGTACCGCCGGCGGGCGTGATTGGCTGGTACGACGACCTAGAGGCGCGGGCGCGGACGGCCCAGCCGGCCTTGCTTCCGAAGATTCGTGCAGCACGCGCTGCCGCCGTCGACTTCCAGTCCTGGCTCAGGGCCGGTCGCCCGCGGATGACGGCGAAAGCGGGCGTCGGCGAGGCCAATTTCAATTGGTATCTCAAGAACGTGAAACTGCTGCCGTACACGGCGGACCAGCTGCTCGTGCTTGGCAACCGCGAAACGCAGCGGCTGTGGTCGATCCATGCGCTCGAGGAGCACCGAAACCGCAAGCTCGCCAAGCTGACGCTGCCGGAGGACGAAGCCGAATATGAGCGTCGGCGCGCCGCGACCGACAAGCGCATCAGGGCTTTCCTGGCCGGCGAGGACATCATCACCATCCCGTCCGATCTGGGCAAGCTCTACGTCAATGTGCCCTGGATCGTGCGCCCAGGCGGGCCGAACTTCTGGGAGCAGGTCCAGTACCGCGATCCGAGCCCCGACTGGCTGCACGCCACCATTCCCGGCCACGCGTTCGACGGGGAGATGGCCAAGCGCGTGACCCACCCGATCCGCGGCAAGATCGACGACGGCGTGCGCGCCGAAGGCTGGGGCGTGTACCTGGAGGAGGCGGCCCAGCGGCTCGGACTGTTCGAGGAAACGCCGCGGGTCCGTGAGCTGATCGACATCTTCGGGATTTTCCGCGCGGTGCGTGTTGCGGGCGACATCAAGCTCCAGCTGAACCAAGCCACGGTGCCCGAGGTGGTCAAGGAATGGCGCGAATGGACGCCCTGGCTCGACGCGAATGTCGCGCGGGTCGACGCCGAGATCTATCTCCGCCGGCCCCCAGGCTACGGGCTGGGCTACACGGTTGGCATGATCGAGATGCAGAAGCTCCTAGCCGATGTCCGCCACCAGCAGGGTGACCGCTTCGTGCTGAAGGATTTTCACGACCGGCTGATGACGATCGGACGGCTGCCGATGGCGCTGATCCGGTACGATATGACGGGCCGAGACGACGAGGTGCGGCACTTCTGGAGAGCGGATCCGCTGCCGGGCGCCTGAACGGGCAAGGATCCTAAAGCCCTCGCGTCACACGCTGCGCCGCGGCCGTCAGCTCGGGCAGCACATCGCGCCGCATATCGGCAACCGTCATCCTGGCCGACGGGCAGCACACGTTGAGCGCGGCAAGCACGCGCCCCTCGCCGTTGCGGATCGGCACAGAGATGGAGCCGAGCCCTACCTCGAGCTCCTGGTCCACGATGCTGTTGCCTTCGATGCGCACGCGCTCGATCTCCGCTCGCAGCTTCACCTTCGAGGTGAGGGTGTGCGGCGTCAGGCGCTCAAGCGTCACGCGGTCAAGGTAGCGTAGCAGCGCCTCTTCGGGCTCGGCCGCCAGCAGCACGCGACCGGTGGAGACTGCGTGCGCCGGCGCACGGCTCCCGACCGTGATGCTGATGTTCACCAGCCTCTCCGAGGTCGCCCGCGCAATATAGGTGACCGAGTCGCCGGTCAGCACCGCCGTGAAGACAGACTCTTGGAGCGTGCGGGAAAGTTCGTTCATGACCGGCTGGACGACGTCCAGAATGCCCATCGATGAAAGCGCGGAGTAGCCGAGTTCAAGCACCTTTGGCTTCAGCGCGAACAGTTTATCCGCCTTCTCGGCATAGCCTTCCCTGACCAGTGTCAAAAGGAAGCGACGCACGGTCGCGCGCGTCATGCCGGTCGCCCTCGCGATCTCGGACAGCGTCATCTTGGGGCGTGCGCGCGTGAATGCCGAGATGACCTCCAGGCCACGGGCCAGCGAGTTGACATAGTCGCGATCGCTGCCGTCGGCGCCCTCTCTCAGATCGCCGGCTTCGGTGTCGTCATTTAGAATGGCTTCAGACACGGATCACATCTCCGGAAAAGGTCGATAGCCGCGCATGCGCCGCGCGTCGAATCTCCTTGCGATCCTCGCAAACGGCTTGTCGCCCCGCCGCCGCCGCTTGCGCCTGAAAAACCTGCGACGTAGCAACGCTTGGCGAACGGGCGTTCGCCTGACGTGCGACTTGGGGAGATGGTGACCGTGCGAATGCCTGCCGCGGAACTGGCCGATCTTGATCGTCGGTATGTCTTCCATCCGTTCACCATGCTCGGCGACCACGCGAAGGCGGGACCGGCCTTCGTTGTCACCGAAGGGCGAGGCGCGCGTCTGACCGACGCCGAGGGCCGCAGTTACATCGATGCGATGGCGGGACTGTGGTGCGTGAATGTCGGCTACGGCCGGCGCGAGATCGCCGATACCTTGCGGGATCAGGCCGAGCGCCTGTCCTACTGTCACGCGTTTTCGTCGATGAGCAGCGACACGCCTGCGCTGTTGTCGGAGAAGCTGATCGCCATGGCCCCGGCGGGCATGTCAAAGGTTTTCTACGGAAACTCCGGGTCCGACGCGAACGACACCCAGGTCAAGATCGTCTGGTTCTACAACAACGCGCGCGGTCGGCCCGAGAAGAAGAAGATCATCGCGCGGCAGCGCGGCTATCACGGCGTGTCGGTGATGACCGCCGGGATGACCGGACTCCCCGGCCTTCACGCCGGTTTCGACCTGCCGCTGCCGCCGATCAAGCATTGCATGGCGCCGCGTCGGCTGTGGGAGGGCCATGGCCTGTCCGATGAGGAGTTCACGGCGAAGCTGGTCGACGATCTCGAGGCGTTGATCGCGCGCGAGGGCGCGGACACGATCGCGGCGATGATCATGGAACCGATCATGGGGGCCGGCGGCGTGATCATACCGCCGCCGGGATATTACGCCGCCATCCAAGAGGTGTTGCGCGCGCACGACATCCTCATCATCGCCGATGAGGTCATCTGCGGGTTCGGGCGTCTGGGCGCGAATTTCGGCAGCGACGTGCTCGGCCTCGAACCCGACCTCATCACCGTCGCCAAGGGACTGACCTCGGCCTATTTCCCGCTATCGGCGTGCATCGTTGGCGACCACGTCTGGGACGTTCTGGTCAGCGGCGGCGAGCGGTTTGGCGCGTTTGGGCACGGCTACACCTATTCCAGCCACCCGGTCGGCGCGGCGGCCGCGCTCGCCAATCTTGCCATCATCGAAAACGACCGCCTCATGGAGCAAGCCGTCACGCGCGGTGCGGTCCTGCAGGCTCGGCTTCGTGAGGCGTTCGCCGACCACCCCCTGGTGGGCGAGGTGCGCGGCCGGGCGCTGATCGGCGCCGTGGAGTTCGTGGCGCGGGTCGGCGAGGGAGGGCCGATCGGGTTCGACCCGGCGCTGAAGGTTGCGCCGCGGATCGTGCGCGCCGCCCTCGACCGTGGCGTGATCGGGCGCGCGCTGCCCGCGGCGGACACGGTCGCCTTCTCGCCGCCCTTCGTCATCTCCGAGGAAGAGATCGCGATCGCCGTGGGCGCGTTCCGCGACGCGGCGGACCAGGTCCTGGGCGAACTGCGCGCCGCCGGCCACGTCTGAGGCGCGTTACTCGGCCGCCGCCGTGAACCGTCCGGGGCTGTTGCGCTTGCGACAATAGGCCGCCCAGGTTGTGGCCCAGACTTCCGGATCGTCGAGGTTGCGGTCCGACAGCTTGCGAACGACTTGCTGGTGCGGAGCGGTCTTCACGATCTCAGGCGTGCGGTACGCCTCGTCCACGACGTGGGCGAGCACCTCGATCCAATAATCGATGTCTTCCCGAGACCACATCTCGCCCGCCTCGGGCGTAAACGGCTGCGGGACGATCCAGGGCTCGTGACTGAGCCAGAAGGCATCGATGCCGAAGTCGGCCATGCGGTTCTGAACGTCCACCGCCGAGACCCCAGTCTCCTCGAATAGCTGGCCGAGGCTGTAGCGGGTCATCTCCAAGCGCCAGCCGGGCTGGTCGGGGTGCGAGCGGGAGACGCCCCGGATCGCGAGCAGCCGCTTCTCCATATAGTTGTTGAGAATGACCGAAGTGTCCGACGCCTCGGCAATGCCTTCCGCGCCCATCGCCCGCGCCCAGGCATAGGCTTTGAACACCTGGTGCAGGTTGCCGAGATACTCGCGGACCTTGCCGACCCCGCCGACGGGCTGCTCCACCAGGACATAGCGGCTGCCGTCCTCCACGACCAATGGACCGGGGAGGAAGGGCGCGAGCGCCTCGCTGCAGCCATAGGCGCCAACCGCCGGCCCGCCGCCGCCCTTGGCGACGCCGAACGTCTTGTGCAGCATGAACATGCATGCGTCGAAGCCGAGATCGCGCGCCCTGATCTTGCTCATCACCCCGTTGAAGTTGGCATGGTCGTAAAAGGCGAGCCCGCCCGCCGACTTCACCACTCGAACCCATTCGGCGATCTCGGGATTGTAGACGCCCATGTCGTCGGGATTATTGATCATCAGCGCGGCGGTCTGGTCCGAGACCGCTGCCTTGAGCGCATCGAGCGTGGGATAGCCGTTGGGCCCGAGCGGGAGAGTCACGACCTCATACCCCCCCGTGGCGGCCGTCGCGGGGTTGCAGGGATGCGATTGAAGGCTGGTGATGATCTGCGTGCGCCGGTCGCCCTCTCCGCGCGCGGCGTGATAGGCGCGGGTGAGGCAGACATGCGTGTACGCCGCATCGGCGCCCCCGGCCGCCTGGAAGACGAAGCGGTTCATCCCCGACAGACCGCGCAGGATGGTGTCGAAGCCGTGCACGATCGCCAGCAGCCCTTGGATCGTATCTGGATGTTGCGCGGGGTGCAGGCCGGCAATCTCGGGCTCGGTGGCGAGCCGCTCGCCCAGCCTCGGATTATACTTCATCGTGCAGGTGCCGAACAGGCTGACCCCCATCATTCCCATGGTCTGCTGTGACAGGCGCAGATAGTGGCGCAGCAAGTCGGGTTCCGACATCTCCGGCAGCTCGGGCGGGGCCGCGCGGCGGAGCGCTCGGGGAATGGCTCCGGCGGGCGGGTCGGCGGACTCGAAATGTTGCCCGCGGCGCCCCGGCACGCTGAGCGCATGGATAACCGGCTCGTCCCAGACGGCGGCGTGATAGCGGCGCAGCGTCATGCCAACACCTCCTCAAGGGCCACGGCGAACGCTTCGATATCCTCCGGCTCGTGCACCTCGGTGACGCAGCTAAGCATCGCGTGGCCAAAATCCGGGAAGGTGCGCGACAGGTCGATGCCGCCATAGATGCCTCGTGCCCGCAGCGCCTTGTCCACCTCCGCCACGGTCCGACCGGACGGGGTGAGATCGACCAGAATCTCCTTGAAGATCGCGGTTTGCGTCGGCACGCGGACGCCGGGCACGCGGGCGAGCCGAGCCGCCGCCTGGTGCGTGCGGGCTGCGATCAGCGTGCCGAGTTCCTGGAATCCGGTAGGCCCGAGCAGCGCCATGTACGCGCTGGCGCCAACCGCCCACAGATAGGTCGAGTTGCCGGTCCAGTCCTTACCGAGCTCGCGAGAGCCGTAAGACGATTGGTGGAAGAGCATCAGCCCGAAGCTGGTTTGTCCGTCGACGGTCTCGGCGATGCTGTTGAGCAGCGTCGGATATTCTGCCGCGTAGCGCGGCTCGTCTCGCGAGGCGATGAAGCCGCCGAGCCCGCCGCCTGCCGCCATGTGGATCCCTAAGGGCTGGATCGTGCCGACGGCGATATCGGCGCCATAAGCGCCGGGCGGCGCGATCACTCCCAGGCTACTGGGATCGACGCCTACGATCGCCTCAGCGCCGACGCGGCGCGCGATCGCCACCACGTCAAGCGCGCCGGTCTCCAACCCGCCCAGATAGGCCGGATTCTCGAAGTAGATCGCGGCGACGCTGGTCCCCGCCGCAGCTGCGAGCGCGTCCAAATCGAGCCGACCGGCCGGATCGCAAGCGACGGACGCGATCTCGATGGCGCTGTGGCGATCGGCCGAGCCGCAATAGCTGGCGATCACCGCGCGCCGCTCCGGGCACATGCGCGCGGGCACCAACACGCGCCGTCGCCCCGTGAGCCGCGCCGCCATGCGGAGCGCGTGACCGGCGGCACAGCCCCAGCTGTACACAGGGAGCCCAACCAGTTCGAGGTCGAGCAGCGCCCCCAGCTGGCTGGTGAACTCCCACCAAGCCTGGTTGCGACCGAGATCCGACGAGGGCGTGCCCCAGACCGGGGTCATGAACTCGGCGCGACCGACGATCTCGTCGACGACCGCGGGGACGTGGTGCTGCCAGCAGCCGCCGCCAAGGAAGCTCAGCGCCTGCGTCGCGGGCCGGTTCTGCGCGAGCAGGCTGCGTAGGTGTCGGGAGAGCTGGGCCTCGGAGCTGAGCGCTGGCGGCTGGCCCAGATGGCCGCGGAACCGGTGGTCAGGGGGGATCTGGCCGAACAGCGGCTCCGCGTCCTGAAGGCCGAGCTCCTCGAGCAACGCCGCCTTTAACGCGGGCGCCGAATTGGGCATGTACGGGTGGGCGCGCCTCTCGCGGCTCATGACGATGTTCCTATCCATCGCTCGCGACGGTTGTACTGACAGCGAACGTGATGGTATCTATGCGGACGGGAGAGTGCGTGCGTATCGGCTTTATTGTCAACCCGTTCGCCGGGCTCGGCGGACCACTCGGGCTGAAGGGAAGCGATGGCGTCGCGACCTGGCGCGCCCATGCCCCGACGGACGGGGCGTACGCCGCCGGCCGAGCCGTGTCGATGCTGCGGCGGCTCGACCTGCCCGCACTGACGCTGCTGACCGCCGGCGGCGCGATGGGTGCGGATGCGGCGAGCGCGGCGGGTCTTGCCCCGCAGGTGCTGTATCGGCCCGCGGGTGAGCCGACCTGTGCGGCGGACACGGTCGCCGCGGCCGCCGCGATCCACGCCGAGGGGATAGACCTACTCCTCTTCGCCGGCGGTGACGGCACCGCGCGAGACCTGCTCGGCGCGGCTCTGGGCGAAACCCCGGTCCTTGGCATTCCGGCAGGGGTGAAGATGCACAGCGCGGTGTTCGCAACCAGCCCCGCCGCTGCGGCTGCCGCGCTAGGGACGCTGGGTCGCCCCCCGCTTGCGACCACCCCTGCCGAGGTGATCGACCGCACCGCGCCTGCTGAACCGCCCCGGCTGTTCGGGGTTCTCCAGGGGCTCGCGACGCCGCAGCGGCAGGCGGCCAAGGCCAGCCCGCCGGGACAGTGGGACGCCGACCTGTGCGCCGCTGCGACCCATCTCGCCGGTGAGCTGCGCGACGCGCCGTTCGCCGTGATCGGGCCAGGTGCGACGATGGCGCTCGTCAAAGCGGCGATGCCGGGCGCCGGCACGCTGCTGGGGGTGGACGCCTATGCGGCCGGCAGGCAGATCGCGCGCGATGCTGACTCGAGGACCCTGCTCGCGATGGCCGGCGACCGTCCGGTGCGGATCGCGCTGGGGGTGGTAGGCGGCCAGGGCTTCCTGCTCGGCCGCGGCAACCAGCAGCTCTCGCCGGCGCTGGTGCGTCGCGCGACCCGCAACGGCCTGACGGTGCTCGCCGCCGCCGACAAGCTCGCCGCCCTTCCGAGCGGGCGGCTGCTGGTCGACAGCGGGGATCCCGAGCTCGACACGCTGCTCGCCGGGCATTTTGCGGTGCGCACCGGAGTGCGGCGCACCATGCTGATGCTGGTCGAGCCCGCCTGAAAGGAGTGCCCACGCCCATGCTGCCCGCCGACTTCACTCCGCTTGCCGATCTGGTTGCCCAGCATGCCCGCTTTCGCGGCGCGCACGCCGCGCTGATCGATGGCGAACGCCGTTTCACCTGGGCGGAGGTCGACGCGCTGGTCACGCGTGCGGCAGCGGCGTTCATTCGAGAGGGGCTCGGGCGCGGCGATGTCGTGGCGATCTGCGCTGCGGCCACGGCAGAGTATCTGCTTTTGTGGCTAGGTGCGCTCCGCGCTGGGATCGCGGTGGCGCCGATCGCGCCTTCGACCACGCCCGAGGCGCGGGCGGCGATGGTCGCGGATTCGGGCGCGGCCATCACCTTCGACGATACGGCGCTTGCCGCATTCGATGGCTGGATCGCACGCGAAGGGGTCGTTGCGCCCCGGACCGAGATCCGGCCCGCCGATCCCTTCAATCTGATCTACTCGTCAGGGACGACCGGCACGCCCAAGGGGATCGTGCAGCCGCATGGCATGCGGTGGGCGCACATCCAGCGCGGCCTCGCCCAAGGCTATGGTCGCGATGCGATCACCCTGGTGTCCACCCCCCTCTATTCCAACACCACGCTCGTCAGCGTGTTCCCCACGCTTGGGCTGGGCGGCACAATCGTCTTGCTACCCAAGTTCGCGCCGGAGGCCTTTCTGGAGCTCAGCGAGCGGCATGGGGTGACGCACGCCATGCTGGTGCCGGTGCAGTACCGACGCCTGATGGCCGATCCCGGCTTCGGCCGCCACGATCTCTCCAGCTACCGCGCCAAGTTCTGCACCAGCGCGCCCTTCGCGCCCGAGCTGAAGGCCGAGGTGCTGGCGCGCTGGCCCGGCGGCCTGACCGAATATTACGGCATGACCGAAGGGGGCGGCACCTGCATTCTGCGATGTCACGAGCGGCCCGACAAGCTTGCGACCGTGGGCCAGCCCGCCGCCGGCAGCGACATTCGCCTGATCGACGACGAGGGACGCGAGCTGCCGCCCGGCGCGACCGGCGAGGTGGTGGGGCGTTCGCCGGCGATGATGGTGGGCTACCACAACCGTGCCGAGGCGACCGCTGCGGCCGAGTGGTATGACCCGACCGGGCTGCGGTTCATCCGCACCGGTGACGTGGGCCGCTTCGACGAGGACGGATTCCTGGCGCTGGTCGACCGCAAGAAGGACATGATCATCTCGGGCGGATTCAACATCTACCCCAGCGATCTCGAGGCGGTGCTGGCGCGTCATCCGCAGGTGATCGACGCGGCGGTGGTCGCCGCGCGATCGGACCGATGGGGCGAGACGCCCGCCGCTTTCGTGGTCGCCCGTCGGGGGGCGGAGGCGCAGGAGATCCGCGACTGGGCGAATGCGCGGCTCGGGAGCATGCAGCGCCTGGCCGCCGTGACGCTCGTCGACGTTCTGCCGCGTAGCGAGATCGGCAAGGTGCTCAAACGCGAGCTGGCGGCGCGGGCCCCGCGCGTTCCGTGAGCGTTGCGCCTCGCGCAGCGACTGGTTGCGTGCCGATGCTCCCGGGCGCTCGCCCCTTGCGCCACGAACGTCGCCCAGCATGAATGGCAGGCGCAGCGATACACCCGAAGGAGTCAAGATGCAGTCCCCCAGCACCCCCCTTGCGCTCACACCGCCGGAGTATCAGGTCAGCTTCGGCGAATTCTTCGGGATCGGACCCAACGGCAATGTCTGGGCCGACGGTTGCGACGTCGCCGACCTCGCCGACCGGTTCGGGACGCCGCTCTACATCGTATCCGAAAACCAGCTGCGCCACACCTATCGCACCTTTCGTGACGCGTTCCGCGCGCATTACCCGGAGGTCGAGATCCTGTTCGCCAACAAGTCCAACAACGGCCTCGCGATCCGCCACATCATGAACCAGGAAGGCGCGGGCGGCGACTGCTTCGGCGCGCAGGAGATGTACCTGGCCCTGCTCGCCGGCACCGACCCGTCGACGCTCGTCCTGAATGGCTCGAACAAGCAGGACGTCGAGCTCGAGATGGCGATCGTCAACGGCGTGTGCATCAATATCGACGCCGAAGACGAACTCGATCGAATCGCCGCGATCGCAACGCGCCACGGCCGCAAGGTCGATCTCGGCATCAGGCTCAAGCTCGATCTCGAGCCGCTGCGCGACCGGCATGGCGTCTCGATGCACGGTCCGGGCACGCTCAAGCACCAGAGCGACAGCACCAAATGGGGGATGACGCGCGAGCAGACCGCGGCGATCGTCTGCCGCGCCCTGGCCATGCCGAACATGCGGCTGAAGGAGACGCACTTCCACCTTTCGCGCATGTCGAACGACCCGGCCGATTTCGCTGTGATGGCGCGCGAGATGATCACCTGGTCCGGCTATCTGCGCGACGAGACCGGCTGGACCCCGCCATGTATCGACATCGGCGGCGGCTGGACGTTCGGCAAATGGTACGGCACCGGCCCGAACAGCCAGCTGGACGACCAGCATGCGCCGACCCCTGAGGATTACGCGCGGCTGTGCGCGGCCGCCATCCGCGAGGAGGCCGATCGGCTCGGCCTGCCGCTCCCGAAGCTCCGCCTGGAACCCGGTCGTGCCCTGTCCGGCCCGGCGGGAATCGCGGTCGGGCGCGTAGGCGCGATCAAGCAGGGTGCGGTCAAGAAGTGGGTCAATCTCGACATCTCGACCAACCATCTCTCCTGGGCGGCGGTCCTCGACTGGTATTACCATGCGGTCCCGGTCGTGAACGCCGGTGCGGAGCCGACCGAGGTCGTCGATCTGGTGGGTTCGCTATGCAATTCCGACGAAATCGGGCCTCACCGCAAGATGCCGCCGCTGCAGCGCGGCGATTTCGTCGCCTTTCTCGACGCCGGCGGTTACACGGAGAGCTCCGCGGCGCGGTACAATGCGCAGCTGCTCCCCGCGACGGTGCTGGTGACCGGCGATCGCGCGGCGATTATCACCGAGCGCGAGCAGCTGAAGGACGTCGCAGGCCGCTTCTGCGTGCCGCCGCACCTGCTCGCCGGGTCCTTCGCGGGGGCGAGGGCGGCTTGAGCCTCGCCGCCCCGGCGATCGATCGGTCTCCGCTGCCGATGCAAGCGGAGACGGTCGTCGTCGGCGGCGGCGTGGTCGGCACCTGCCTGGCGGGCTTCCTCGCCCAGGCAGGAATGGAGGTGCTCGTGCTCGACGACGGGCATGGCGCCGGCAGCAACAGCAATGCGGGAAGCCTGCATGTTCAGATGCAGAGCCGCTTCATGCGCCTCTATCCCGAGCAGGTGCCCGGGATGGAGGCGCAACTGCCGCTATATCGTGCGGCGGTGGCGTATTGGCGTGAGCTCGAACAGGCGATCGGCGCCGATTTCGGCTTCGCGGCGACCGGCGGGCTGATGGTGGCGGAGAGCGAGGAGCAGCTCGACTTTCTGCGGGAGAAGGCGCGGCGCGAACGCGCCGCAGGCCTGAGCGTGGAGGTGCTCGGTCGCGACGACCTCGCTGCGATCGCGCCATATCTAGGCCCGGCGATCGTCGGCGCCGAACTATGTCGCGACGAAGGCAAGATCGATCCTCTTGCCGCCAATCGCGCCCTGCGCGACTGGGCGCGGCGCCAGGGCGCGCGTCGATGGGATGGCGTTGTCGTCACCGCCATCGCCCGCGACGGCCGCGGTTGGCGGCTCGCGGCAGACGGTCGAGACGTGCGATGCCGTCGCATCGTCCTCGCGGCCGGCGCCGGGTCAGCGCCACTGGCGCGGGCGCTCGGCATCTCCTTGCCCGCGCGCGCGGAGCCGCTGCACATCGCGATCACCGAAGCGGCGACGCCGCTCATCGGGCACTTGGTGCAGCATGCCGACCGCATGATCACATTGAAGCAGCTCGCGAGCGGGCAGGTCGTGGTCGGCGGCGGGTGGCCCGCCCGGGACGGGGCGGGACGACAACCGCCCTCGACGACCAGCACCAGTCTTGCCGGGAGCACCGCGCTCGCCGAGCATGTCGTGCCAGCGGTCGGCGGGCTCCAGGTGATCCGCGCCTGGGCGGGCAACAACACCGTCGTGGACGGGCGCGGCGTGCTCGGACAGATCCTGGGGGAGGAGGGGCTGTACGTGGCAATCCCCGGGGACGCGGGCTATACGCTTGGGCCGCTCTCGGCGCGCGCGGTGGCCGACACGATGCTCGGCCGCCCGCCTTTGATCGACCTCCGTCCTTACGCCCCCCGCCGCTTCCGCGAAGCGGCCTAGTGTTGCGTTGCCCGCACGGATGTTTGCGAGCGACCGGCATGGGCGCCGGCGCGCTTGCCAGCGCGGTCGGTGGCAGGTCATGGTCCGGCGGCAGCGGCAGGACCGGCCGTCGGTGCGGGCAAGGGGGCAGATGACGGTCGAACCGATCCTGAGCGGCGGAACGCGAGGACAGACGCGTCGCGCTGTGCTGGCGGGCGGTCTCGCAGCGGCGGCGGCCCTGCCGTTGGCCGGGTGCGGGGAGGCGCCTCGACCCATCACCTTGCGCTGGTGGTCCCCGCAGGCCGCGCCCGAGCAGGTCCGCGCCTATCGCGCGCAAATCCGCGCGTTCGAGAAGAAGCACCCCAACATCGGGGTGGAATTCGAGCCGACCTCGGACGAAGGATATCCGGCGCAGTTCGCCGCCGCCTTCGCAGCCGGGCAGGTGCCGAACATCGTCACTCACCTCCCGTCCTTCGCGGCGCAGGGCTATTATGCCAAAGGACTGCTCGCGCCGATGGACGCGGTCGCCGACGCGGTCGGTATCGCTCGCTTCCTTCCCGGGATTAACGACGTATACCGCGCGCCCGACGGGTCGCTGGCGGCGATCGGCATCGGCGGCACCGCGGTCGATATGCTTTGGGTGCGCTCCGATCTGATGGCGGAGGCCGGGATCGAAACGATCCCGCGGACATGGGATGCACTGCGTGACGCGTGCCGACGGATGCAGCGGGGCGCCGTCTATGGCGCGCCGCTGCCCTATGGCAACAACAGCATGACCTCGCTCGTGTTCGTCAGCTTCATCCATCGCGCGGGCGGGCAGGTGTTCACCCCCAGCCTCGAACTCGCGCTCGATAGCGAGCCGACCTATCACGCGCTCGACTTCTACCGTTCGATGCGAGAGCTTTGTCCGCCGGGCGCCAGCAGCTTCGGCTGGGCCGACAGCCTGAACGCGTTCGTCTCAGGAGGGACCGCGACCGGCATCTATGGTGGCCGCGTCCTGGCGAACGTCGCCCGGCAGAACCCGCGAATCGCCGAAACGCTGCGGTGTGCCGCCTATCCGACGATGGACGCCACAATCCCGGCTTGGACGTTCAACGACTTCCCCAGCCTGTTCATCCCGAAGCGGGCGAGCCATCCGGCGGAGACGAGGGCCTTTGCAGCCTTTCTCTATGATCCGGAGGGTTACGTCCGCCAGTTGCTCGCCGCCCCCGGGCATGTGCTGCCCGTGCTGCGCGGCGTGGCCGAGAGCGACGCTTACCGCAGCAATCCCCTAACGGTCAGCTTCGCAAGCGAGATCGAGACAATGACCGCAGCGGCGGCCCGGGGCCACAATCTCGGGTGGGAATCGCCGGCTCATCGGCCGAACCTCAAGGCGGGCGAGATCATCGCCAGCAACGCCATCGCCGAACTGGTGCAGCGTGTCGTCGCGGGAGAGCCGGCCAAGGCCGCAGTCGGACGCGCGGCGAGCGCAATTGAGCGGATCATGCGCGGATGACCGCCCGCCCGCTGCTCCGACCCGCCGCGCGCGCCCCGATCAGTGACGCGCTGCTCGGACCGCTGCTGATCGCGCCCGCGGTCCTCATCCTGTGCGCGGTAATCGTCTACCCGCTGCTGGCGACCGCCTGGCTCTCGTTGTTCGCGATCGACACGCGAACCATGGAGGGCGGGTGGGTGGGGCTCGCGAACTTCGCCGCCATGCTCGGGCCCGACGGACGGTTCTTCGGTGCGCTCGGAGTGACACTGGTATGGACGGCGGGTACGCTGACCCTTCAGCTGGCGCTCGGGATCGGAATCGCGCTGCTGCTCCACCAGCCTTTGTGGTTCCGAAGCCTCGCCCGAGGGTTGGCGCTGTTCCCCTATCTGGTGTCCACCGTCGTGGCGGTGCTGGTGTGGCGATGGCTCTTCAACGACTTCTTCGGCCTGTTCAATCGGGCCTTGATCGGGCTCGACGTGATTTCGCGGCCGGTCGACTGGCTCGGACAAATGCCGAACGCGATGGCGAGCACGATCGTGGTCGGAGCCTGGAAATTCTTCCCCTTCGTGGTGATCGCTGTTTTGGCGCGGCTGCAAACGATCCCGGATTCCCTGTACGAGGCGGCGCGGCTGGACGGCGCAGGAGCCTGGGGCCGGTTTCGCGACGTGACCCTGCCGCAGCTTGCCGACGTGCTCGGGATCGTCATCCTGCTGCGTGCGATCTGGGACTTCAAGGAATTCGACCTCATCTTCCTCCTGACCGGCGGCGGGCCGGTCGACGCCACGCGCACGCTGCCGCTGGTGGTTTATCAAGAAGCGTTCGGGCTCAACCGGATGGGGCTCGCATCGGCGCACGCGCTGGGCATGATGGTGGTGATGACGGTCATGTTCGTCGCCTATCGGCTGCTGACGAAGGCTCGGACATGAAGAGGAGCGCAATCCTGGGCGCGATGCGCCAAGTGTCGACTTGGATGCTGATCCTGGCTCTCGCGACGCCGCTGCTGTGGATGGCGTTGACCTCGTTCAAGCCCGAGTCCGAGCTGTTTGCGATCCCGATCAGCATCCTGCCCGAGGAGTGGACGATCGAGGCCTATCGCCTGCTGATCGAGGAAACCGCTTTCCTAACCTATTTTCGCAATTCCGTCGTCGTCGCGGCCGCCACGACCATGCTGGTCGTGGTGGTCGGCGCGCTTGGCGCATACAGCCTGGTGCGGTTCCGCTACCCGGGGCGCGAGTGGATCGCAGGTCTTGCACTGGTCAGCTACCTGCTGCCGTCCTTGGTGCTGATCGTGCCGATCTATCTGATGATGGTCGCCGCCGGCCTCGCCAATACGCTCGCCAGCTTGGTGATCGCCTATACCAGCTTCGCGCTGCCCTATTCCTTGTGGCTGCTGCGCTCGTTCATGGCGGGCGTGCCGGAGGAGCTTGAGGCGGCGGCGATGATCGACGGCGCGTCTCGGATGGGAGCATTTGTCGATGTGGTGCTGCCGCAGGCGCTGCCGGGGATCATTTCGACCGCGCTGTTCACGTTCATCCTCGCCTGGAACGAGTATCTATTTGCGCTGGTGCTGGTGAACGCCGACGCTCAGCGGCCGTTGACGACGGGCGTGATGACGATGCTGGTCAGCGGCTTCAACGTCGAATGGTCGTTGCTGATGGCTGCGTCGGTCATGATGAGTGTCCCCCTGATCCTGGTGCTCGCCTTTTTGCAATCCTACCTCGTTCGCGGCTTCGGCGCGGGCGCGGTGAAGGGCTGACCCGTGGCTTCGATCACGCTGGACTCGGTCACCAAGCGCTTCGGCGACACCTGCGCGGTGCAAGGCGTATCGCTTTCCGTGCCGAGCGGCGCGTTCCTTTCGCTCGTTGGGCCGTCCGGCTGCGGCAAGACGACATTGCTCAGGATGCTCGCAGGATTGGAGACGCCAACCGAGGGCGAGATCCGTTTTGACGGGGAGGCGATCGATCGGCTGCCTCCCGGCCGCCGCGATGTCGCGATGGTGTTCCAGTCCTATGCGCTCTATCCGCAGATGACGGTCGCGCAGAACCTGGCCTACCCGTTGCGTAAGCGCGGCGTGCCAAAGGCCGAGCGAGCCACGCGGGTCGCCGAAGTCGCCGGCATGCTCGAGCTCGAGCCGCTGCTTCAGCGCCGGCCGCGGCAGCTATCGGGCGGTCAGCAGCAACGCGTCGCGCTCGGCCGCGCTCTGATCCGCGAGCCCCGCGTGTTCCTCCTCGACGAACCGCTGTCGAACCTGGACGCGACGTTGCGCACGCACATGCGGCGGGAGATCGGCGATCTTCACCGGCGGCTTGCGCGCACGATGGTCTATGTCACGCACGACCAGCTCGAGGCGATGACGATGTCGACCCACATCGCGGTGTTCGACGGCGGCCAGCTTCAGCAGATCGGCAGCCCCGAGGACGTCTATCATCGTCCTGCCAATCGCACCGTCGCGAGCTTCATCGGCTCGCCGGCGATGGCGTTTCTGGACGCCGAGGCGGAGGACGTCGGAGGCGCGGCGGTGCTGCGCCTTGCCGGTCACATCGTCGCCGCCCTGCCGCGAATGCCGGCTCGTCGCCACATGGTGGTGGGAATCCGCCCCGAGGACGTGCGCGTGGCCGATGGCGGAATAGCTGCGCGGGTGATCGGGGTCGAAAATGCGGGCCACGAGGCGATCGCACGACTTTCGACGACTGCCGGAGACATCGCCGCGCGGCTGCCTGCCGGGCCCGCACCGCGGGCGGGTGATGCGCTTGCGATCCTCCCCGCGGCCGATCGGCTGCATCTGTTCCACGCTGAGACGGGCGCGCGCCTGACGCTCAACCCGCGTGCGCCCTCCGCCGCTGTCGCGCCAAGTGCCCTCGGACATCTTCAGGACTGATCGGACCTTATGAATAGAGACAGCGTCGATTGGCACGGCCCGATGCCGGCGGTCACCACGCCCTTCACGCTCACGGGCGCCATCGACGAGCCCGCATTCGCGGCGAACATCGATCGCTTGCTGGCAGACGGTGCCACGGGGATCGTTGCGGGCGGCTGCACCGGTGAGTTCTGGGCGCTTTCGTTCGATGAACGCGTGCGCCTGACGGCGGTCGCACGTGAGGCGATGGCCGGGCGCGGTACGCTGATCGTATGCAGCGGCGCGATCACCGCCCAGGAAACGATCGCGCTCACCCACGCTATCGCGCGGGCGGGGGCCGATGGCGTCCTTGTTCTCCCGCCTTACTTCGTCAGGCTGACGGACGAGGAAATCGTCGCCCACTTCGAGACGGTGGGCCGTTCCGCAACGGTGCCCGTGATGCTCTACAACATTCCGGGAAATGCCGGGAACGTGCTCACGCCGGCACTCGTGGCGCGGCTCGCCGAAATCGACACCGTGGTCGCGGTCAAGGAGAGCTCGGGCGACTGGAATGCATTCTACGGGACGCTTCTCGCGGCGGCTTCCAGCATTCGCGTGTTCTGCGGCCCGTCGTCGCTGTTCGGCGTGCCCGCGGTTCTGGCGGGCGCTGACGGAACCATCGACTGCTTCCCGAACGTCTGGTCGCCCGGCGGGCTCGATCTTTATTTCGCTGCATCTCGCGGCGATTTGGCGACCGCATGGGCGCTACAGGCGATCGGGCAGCGACTGACCGAGTTGTTCACGACCCGTGGGCGCACGCTCTACCCCGCGACAAAGGCCGCGATGGACCTGCTGGACCTTCCCGGCGGAGGCACGCCACGCGCCCCGCTTCAGGCGCTCAGCGCCAAGCAGAAGGACGCCATCGCGGCGGGGCTGCGGGACATTGGGCTGATGGACCGGGCGCGACGGACGGTCGCCGCGGGCTAGCTTCGGGCGCACGAGAGGGAAGGGGACTGGGCGGTGGATCTCGGGATCAGGGGAAGGCACGCCTTGGTGTGCGGCGGGAGCAAAGGACTCGGCTATGCGGCGGCGGAGTCGCTCGCGCGCGAAGGCGTGAACCTGACATTGGCGGCGCGCACCGCCGCGCCGCTCGATGACGCGGCGGCGCAGCTGCGGACCGAACATGGCGTGGCGGTCGAGACGGTGGCGGCCGACCTCGGTACCGCCGATGGGCGCGCGGCCGTGCTCGCGGCCTGCCCTGATCCCGACATCCTGGTCGCGAACCCGGGCGCGCGCCAAACCCCGGCCGGATTCCGCAGCCTCGAGCGAGCCGATTGGGATGCTTGGCTTGAGACGCACTTCTTCGCGGCGTGGGAGTTGATCCGCGCCGTCACGCCTGGCATGTGCGCGCGCGGCTTCGGCCGGATCGTCAACATCTCGGTCAGCTTCATCAAGTTTCCACAGGTGAACTTCGCCCACAGCCATGCCGCGCGTCTCGCGCTCGCCGGCGCGATCGCGTCGACCGCGCGCGAGCTGGTGCGCCACAACGTGGTCATCAACAGCGTGCTTCCCGGCTTCTTCGATACCGAAGCGCTGCAGACCAACCTTCATGGGCACGCCGCCCGCGGCGGGGTGACATACGAGGCTATTGTCGAGGATCGGCTGCGGTCCACTCCCGCCGGGCGCTTTGCCGACCCCGCGGAATGCGGCGATCTGATCGCATTCCTCTGCAGCGCGCAGAACGGCTATATGACCGCTCAGAACATCGTAAACGACGGCGGCGTCTATCAGGGACTGTTCTAATGGCCGCTCGAGCATTGGCGCCGGACGGCCGAGTGGTGATGGTCTCGGGCGCCAGCCGCGGTATCGGCCGTGCGATCGCCGACCGGCTCGCGGCCGACGGGTACCGTCTGTCGCTCGGGGTCCGCGATCCCGCCGCATGTCCGGCGGGCGACGCCCTGGTCCAGCGCTACGACGCCCGTGATGCCCGGAGCGCAACCGCATGGATCGAGGCCACGGTCGAGCGGTTTGGCGCGATCGACGCGCTGGTCAACAATGCCGGCATGCTCGAGCCCTTCGACCTCGACACCGGCGAGGAAGCGGTGCTCGACGCGCATTGGGAGGTCAACCTGAAGGCGCCTTTGCGCCTGGTCCAGACGGCGCTGCCCTGGCTCGGCGTGAGCGGCAGCGGGCGCGTCGTGACGATCGCCTCGACCGACGGCAAGCGTGTGCGCGAGGGCACCTCGGTCGCATATGCCCTCAGCAAACATGCGGTCGTCGCGCTGACGCACGCAACGCGGCTGTGGGGATGGGAGCGTGGGATCCGGGCCACCGCGATCTGTCCCGGTGCGGTCGACACGAGCCTCATTGATGGGCTGCCCGGCGTGACGCCGAAGGCCAGCCGCATCGCGCCCGAAACGATCGCGGACGCGGTCGCCTATTGCCTCCAGCTTCCCAACACGGCTTCGCTTGCTGAACTGGTGCTCAACAGTCGGAAGGAAAGCTGGATCTAGTCGGTCTACGCCGCCCTGGCGGCCCGCTCGGGCTGATCGGGCTCGAAGAGCGCGCGAAAGCGACCCTGCAGCGTCGTCAGCATGCGACCGGGCACGCCCTCGAGTTGCCGGCCAACCCGGTGCACCAGCGCGATCCGCGCCTCCTCCACCTCAACGTCGATCAGCGGTTGGGCTACCAGCGTACCGTCGCGTAGATCGTCGACGATCGCTATATGCGGCAGCACCGTCATTGCTCGTCCCTCCCGGACGATCGCGCGCATGGTGTGGATCGAGTCGGTCGTGAGGCATGCTTCGAGCCGACGACGCTGACGGGTCTCGGCAGCGCTCAAAATCTGCCGAATGCGAAAGGTTTTGGGCGGCAGGCAGAGGTTATACTTGGAAAGTTCGTCGAGCGACAGTCCAGGCAACCGGGCGGCCGGATGATCGGGCGCGCATACAGCCATCAAGGGCTGCGGCACTGAGACTCGGGTACGCAGCCGAGGCTCGTTCGGAAGGGTAAATATGACACCGATGTGGGACTCATCGGCGACCACCATACGCGCCGCATCAGGCGTGGCGACGGTGCGGATCGAGACAGACACACCCGGATAGCGGCGCTGGAACTCCTCGATCATCCGCAGGAAGGCGCGGCAGAGGAAGCCTTCGCCGACAGCAAGCTCGACATGGCCGGCTTTCACCTCGCGGAGCTGCTGTATGCTCTCATAGAGCGCTTCGCGCGTGGCGACATGATCCTTGTGATGCTGATAGGCGAGCCTTCCCGCCTCGGTTAGGCGAATCGTGCGCCGTCCGCGTTCGATCAGCGGAATGCCGAGTTCCGCTTCGAGCTGCGCGACCTGGCGACTGATCGACGACACCGCAACGCCGAGACGGTCGCTCGCCGCGCGCATCGAGCCAAGCGTCGCCGCTTCATAGAAGTAGTGGAGGCCCAGTTCAGAGATCACAACGCCACCCCTTGTCCGCCTGCCGCACGTTAGTGCGACAGGTGGTCTGCGCGCAACGCCTGTTTAGCGTTGCTCCGACTGGACGGGGCAGCTGGTTCGACCTCGCACGTGGGCCTTCGCAGTTGAACGGCAGCCCGCAGACACAGCAACCGCGCCGATCCGGCGTGGCAGCGAGCTTCACCCCAATCGTGACGCCTCGGGCTACGGCAAAACGCCGGCGCCGGTCGCGCGCAGCCGACATGCATCGACATGAGGGAGCATCTGGTGGCGGAACTTGCGTTTGGTGACCAATAGGTTGCGTTCATCGGCCGCAAACAGGCCCCAAGTAAGCGGGCGTCACCGCAGCGACGGCGCGGACGAGAAGCAGCCGATTAGGCTGCCAACGCAACGGCGCATTCAAAGTCAAAGACTTACCTAATCTCCCGGGGCTAAAGTCCGCTAGGCCCACCCGTAGGGGAAGATCATTGTTGGAACTCTTCTGCCCAAGTGGAGCCGAGGAGTCGCATGTTGACACTCGAATGGCGTCCTCGACAGACTAGAGCCGTCGCTTTTGTGACGAGAAGCGCGGCACGCCGTGCCCATGCGCGACATGTAGATGTGTCAGCGGGGTAAGCAGCCAAGCGAGACCCAGTCGGCTGCCTCGAACGGGGGATTAGAAGAATGATGAGCAAACGAGCGATCCGGTGCTTGAAGCATTCGACGACGATCTCTGCCATCGTCCTAGCCTATATGCCTGTTGCCCACGCACGAGAGCAGATATAGCCGTCGAATCAAGAGAACTCAAACGAACTCAACGCTTCGGCGGCGAACGACTCTGAACAAGAGATCGTGGTCACCGGCTCTAGGCTGACAAACCCGAACGTTTCGTCGTCCAGCCCAATACAGACCATCCAGGAGGAAGCATTCGATATCCTTGGTGCAGTCGAGACGGTTGATCTCGTCAACACCCTGCCATCCGTCACGCGCGCGCAGGACACCAGCTTCGCCAACGGCGCCAATGGAACGTCGACCCTCGACTTGCGCGGGCTTGGCGCGATCCGGACCCTCGTGCTGGTGAACGGGAAGCGCTTGCCGCCCGGTTCGCCGACCCCAGGCGGCTACCCGTCCGACCTAAACCTTATTCCTTCCCAGCTGATCCGGCGCGTGGAAATCGTCACAGGCGGCGCCTCGGCGGTGTACGGCTCCGACGCGGTCGCGGGCGTCGCCAATTTCATCATGAAGAAGGACTTTGTCGGCCTGGAATTGGACGGGCTGGTCGGCATCAACCAGTCGAACAACAACAGCGAGGACGCCCGTCAGCGGCTCGTGACGGCTGGCATCCAGCCCCGCAGGGGCAGCGATATCGGAAACTTCACTGTCGACGTCTCGGCCGTCTTTGGCGCCTCGCTGAACGAAGGTCGCGGCAACGTGACCGGCTATGTTCGTTATCTTCGGAACAATGGCCTCAATCAGTCCGAGCGCGACTTCTCGCAATGCGCGCTCGGGTTGAACGGGGCCATCAATGCGACCTGCATCGGTGCGACGACTGGCCCATTCCCGACCAATTTCGTCCTCAATCCGGTCATTCCAGCAGGCAGCACCACCGCCGTTCCACTGCGCGGACCCGACGGCAATATCCTACTCGACGCGCAGGGTCGGCCGAGAACCTCGGGGAGCTTCGCGCTGCAGTCCGATGGTAGTCTGGTTGAAGGCGCGAACAGCTTCAACTTCAATCCCTTCAATCCGCTGCGGCGCCAAGTAACACGATTCAATGCCGGGTTTAGCGGCTGGTATAATCTCACTGACAAGGTCGAAGCCTATGTCGACTTTGGCTTTACGAAATCGCAGTCGCCGCAGATCATAGCGCCATCGGGCGGCTTCGGGTCCGAGATCAACCGATTGAACTGCGACAACCCGGTGCTGAGCTCCGCCCAGCGACTTGTGCTCTGCGGCAGCGCCTCGATCGCCGGCCCCTGGCCGCGAGACCCTGATGGGGACCGCTATGTGCAGGCCCAGGTGCAGCGTCGTTTCGTGGAAGGCGGACCGCGCACGGACGACCGCACACTGACCAATTTCCGCACGGTTGGCGGTGTGCGAGGCACCTTGTTCGATGGCGTGAAATTCGACGTATTTGGCCAGTGGGCTGAAACAAGCCTGGATCGGCTGCAGACCAACAACGTGACGCGCCAGCCGCTGCTGAACGCGTATGACATCGTGACGAATCCGGCCACAGGCCAGCCTGCGTGCCGCGTCGCCGTGCAGGGCACCGATACCCGGTGCGTGCCGTTCATCACCGCATTCAATCCGAACGGGGCCAATCCGGAGGGACTGGCAGCGTATCTCGACACGCCCACCTTGACGCGTGGCAAGACGGCGCAGACGATTGTCGGTGGCACATTGCAGTCGGACCTGGGCACGTTCGGAATCGCCAGCCCATGGGCCGAGGACGGTATCGCGCTCCTGATTGGGGCCGAGTACCGGAACGAGTCGCTCGTGACGCGCCCGGATGCGACGGCGACGTCCGGAACCCTGCTGGCCGGCGCGGGCGCGCTCCTTCCGGGCGATGGCGAGACCGAGGTGAAGGAGTTCTTCCTCGAGGCATCGGTGCCGCTCGTGCAAAAGAAACGCTTCTTCGAAGAGCTCGCTCTAACGGGCGCGCTCCGGCGTTCGGATTATTCGTCGCGCAACAACTTGTCCGGGGTGAGGGGCGGTGATTTCGCCCCGACTAGCTGGGCAGCTGGTCTCACCTGGTCGCCGATTCGCGATATTCGGCTGCGTGGGCAATATCAGCGTGCCATCCGGGCGCCCAATATTCTCGAACTGTTCCTGCCGGTCAACTCTGGTCTCGCAAATGTTTCTGACGCCTGTGCGGGGTTTGCCGGCAGCGCGACCCCCCCGACGCGCCCGCTCGACCAATGCACGCGAACAGGATTAACTGCGGCGCAGTACGGGAACATTCCGCCATCCGGCGCGCAGGTGAATGTCCGCACAGGCGGCAACCCTGATCTCGAGCCCGAGGTGGGCGACACCGTCACCTTGGGAGCCGTTCTGCAACCCAGCTTCATACGCAACCTTTCCGTTTCGTTCGATTACTTCAATATCCGCCTCAAGGGTGCGGTGGGCACCGTGCCAGCCGTCTTCACGCTTGAGCGGTGCCTCGACACGGGTGAGCCGCAATTCTGCACCTTGATTGTGCGCGGGCCTGATGGAACACTGACTTTCCGCGGCAACGAGCCGTCCTTTGTCGATCAGCGGACCCAGAACATCGCCAGTCTATCGACCTCGGGTCTCGATACGCAAGTCAACTACAGCCACGGGATCGGCTCGCTGGGTCGCCTGCTTTGGAACTATGCCTCCACCTATCTCTTCACCTTCAAGACTACGCCCGTCGCTGGGTCGATAACGACCAATTGCGTTGGCCTTTTCGACCTGCAATGCGAGTTGCCGAAGTTTCGTTATCGCCACGTGCTGACCACGACATGGCGAACGCCCTGGACGATCGATGTGGCGGTCAACTGGCGATATCAATCCGGCGTCGATCGCATCCGCTCGATCGATACGGCCACGGGTACCCCTCGCACCTGGTCGGATGCCGGCTTCGGCAACGCCACCGGCGCGCGGCTTCCAGGTGAGCATTACGTCGATCTGACCGCGTTCTGGAATGTCACACGCAGCGCGCAATTGCGGCTGGGCGTCCGGAACCTGCTCGACAACGATCCGCCGACGGTGCCGCAGTTCGGTCCGGCGCCGTCGTTCATCGTCGAGGGCAACACGGTCTCGGGCACTTACGAGGCTTCTGGTCGCTTCCTCTTCGCGGGAGTGAACATTCGCTTTTAGGCCACAAGGCGCAGTGCAGGCAGGGGCACATTGCTCAGCCTCTGCTGGCGCCATTTCATAACCTCAGGGTGGAGAGACCATAAATGACCGCCTTCGCCAGTCGTGCCAGCTTGTCACGCAATTCCGCGCGTAGATGCTTGGCGACATGGGCTGCGCTGCTTCTCGCGTCCGCGGCGCCAGCGTCGGCACAAACCGGTCTCACGGCCAACGATCTGGCCGTACTCAAGTGGCGCGAAGTCGGCAGTGCCGCGCCGAGCGGGCGAATCACCCGCTTCGCCGTCCACCCGACCGATCATAAGATCATCTATGCGGCAAGCGCGTCAGGCGGACTCTGGAAGACGGTGAACGGCGGCACCAGTTGGAAGCCGATCTTCGAGCATCAGAACACCGTGTCCATGGGCGCAGTCACGATCGATCCAAACGATCCTAAGACGATCTGGGTCGGGACCGGCGAGCAGAACAGCGTGCGAAGCTCACAATTCGGTGACGGTGTTTACCGATCCAAGAACGGCGGCGAGACCTGGGAGCATATGGGGCTAAAAGACAGTCGCCATGTCGGTCGTATCGTCATCGATCCGCAGAACTCCAACACCATCTATGTCGCAGCACTCGGGTCGTTGTGGGGACCTAGCGAAGAGCGCGGGCTTTACCGCAGCCAAGATGGGGGCAAGACATGGGCGAGACTGCTCCGCCCGAGCAAGTTCACCGGCGTTGTGGATGTCGCGATGCACCCCGGCAATTCCAAGATACTCTACGCCGCCACGTTTCAGCGCGAGCGGCGCATCTGGAGCATGGTCGGGGGTGGCGCCGAGAGTGGGTTGTGGCGCAGCACCGACGGCGGGGAGCGCTGGGAGCGCGTCGGGAACGGCTTTCCGACCACTGCCGTCGGCCGGGTCGGCGTGACTTTCTGCCCGAGCAACCCTGACGTCATGTACGCCACGGCCGTAGGCCCGGAAGGCGGTACGTTCCGCTCTGTGGACGGCGGTGCGTCGTGGGAACGACGCAGCGCCACCATGCAGAGCCACTGGTACTATGGCGAGATCTTCTGCGACCCCGCCAACACCGATCGGGTATACGCGCCCATGACACCGCTTCTGCGCTCGGAAGATGGCGGCAAGACGTTCAGCAATATCGTCGAGAGCCAAGTCCACGCCGATCACCACACGCTGTGGATCAACCCCAAGGATCCGAACCATCTGATGGTGGGCAACGACGGGGGCGTCTATGTCTCCCGCGACGCCGGGAAACGCTGGAACTGGCAGTCCAACCTGCCTGTCATGCAGCTGTACACCGTCGCGGCCGATATGCAGGAGCCGTTCTATCACGTCTATGGGGGCACCCAGGACAACGGTTCGTGGGGAGGCCCGATCGGCACCCGCTACGACGACGGCATCGCGAACGAGGACTGGACGTTCCTGTCGAGCGGCGACGGCTTCTACGCGGTCGCCGATCCGACCGATCCGGACATCATCTACTCCCAGGCGCAGTATGGCGGGCTGTTCCGCACCCACCGGAAAAGTCTGGCACAGAAGAAGATCCAGCCCTGGCAGCCCCAGCAAGGCGAGACCTCGCCCTATCGCTGGAACTGGAGCGCACCGTTCGTGATCTCGCCGCACGATCCGAAGACGCTCTACTTCGGGGCGAACGTGGTGTTTCGCAGCCGTGATCGCGGCGACACGTGGGAGCGGATCAGCCCCGACCTGACCCGGCAACTCAGCCGGGACAAGCTGCCGCTCCAGGGAAAGGTGCAGCCGGCCAGCGCCATCGACGTGCATGCGAGCACGGGGCTGTACGGCAACATCCACTCGCTCGCGGTGTCCCCGATGAGGAACGGTCTGCTCGCGGCCGGGACCGATGACGGGCTGATCCAGGTCAGTCGCGATGACGGCAAGACATGGACGAAAGCCGCCCGTTTTCCCGGTGTGCCCGACCAGATGAAGGTGGCGATGGTCACCTGGTCGCCGACACGCGAAGGAACGCTCTTCGCGGTATTCGACGGTCACCAGGACAACGACTTCCGCCCGCATGGCGTACGCAGCGACGATTACGGACGGACATGGCGGAGCATCACGTCCAATCTGCCGCCGTTCGGACCGACCAAGAGCATCGCCGCGCACCCGCGCAATGGCGAACTGCTGTTCGTCGGCACTGATTTCGGCGTGTACTTTTCCCGCGATGGCGGAGGCGCCTGGATGCCGCTGCGCTCCGGGCTGCCGACCAACTCGGTTCAGGGCATTCTCGTGCACCCGCGCGAGAATGATCTGGTTATCGGAACCCATGGCCGCGGCTTCTGGGTCTTGGACCAACTCAACCTCGTCGAAGCTCTGACGCCTGAAGTCGTCAACGCGCACAGCTTCCTGGCGACTCCGCGTCGCGGCACGCAGATCCGCGATGCGGCACGTGGTCGCAAGAACTGGGGGCATACCTATTATACGACCAAGAACCCGCCGCGTGGCGCCATCATCGACTACTGGCTTGGCACCCAGTCCGTCGGCCAGCCGGTCAAGATCGAGGTGCTCGATGCGCGTGGCGGGATCGTCAGGACGATCGACCAGCCCGCAGCCCAGCGCGGCGCGCGACGTGCCGTCTGGGACCTGCGCTTCGCGGCGCCACCGAGCGATGACAACCCGTATCGCAAGCTGCACGGACGCTTCGTCACACCCGGCGCCTATCAGGTCCGGCTGACCGTCGGCGACACCGTGCACAATCGGCCGCTCGACGTTCGGCTCGATCCCGGCATCCAGATCTCGAGCGCGGACAGCGCGGCGCTGGAGGACACGCTCGCGCGGCAAGCGGCGCTGGTCACGGCGACCCATCATGCCGGCCCCGTGATCAAGGCCAGCCTGGAGCAGACCAGGGCACTGCTCAAAACACTGCAGGACAAGAAGGCGAAGCGATTACTGATCGATCAGACCAAGGCGGCGATGAAGAAAGCGAACCGTCTCCATCTCGTCCTGAACGGCGAGGAAGCCGGTCTGGCCCAGCAGGAGACCGTGCTGGCGCTCGGCGAGCTCACCCGGACGCTCTACGCCAATACTCAAGCGTACACCGCGGCCCCGGATGCGGCGCAGCAGCGGCTGACCAGCTTGGCGCAAGGCGAGGTTCGGCGGCTCTACCAGGATCTGCAGTCGCTCGTCTCGGATCGGCTTCCAGCGCTTCGGCGGGCCGCGCGCGACGAAGGCGTCGCATGGCCGACCGAAGAGCTTCCCAAACTGCCCAGCGGCGTCACCATCGCAGCGCAACCCTGAAAGGGTTTTACCCATGTCCAAGTCGGTTCTTACGGCCACTCGGCGCCGAGCCTTCGACAGCCGCGCCGCCTTCCTGCTCTTCCTGGCCGCTTGCTGGACGCCGACGGCGGCGACGGCGGATGGAAGCGAGCATCTCTCCCTGCAGGCGCTCAAGTTCCGCGAAGGGCATCGCGAAGCCGCGATCGAGCGACGCGCCGACTTCGCGCGGCGGATGAAGGGTGGCCTTGCGGTCATCACTAGCGCAGATCGGTCGACGGCCAACCGCTATGAATCGTTCACCGACGAGACAGAGAACAAGGACTTCGTGTTCCTGACCGGCATCTACGATGCGCACCCTCCCGGACATGTCCTCGTCCTCAACCCTGGTGGTGCGACCTACAAGGAGATTCTCTATACCGACATGGATCCGAAGGAGGCGACGCGCCTCTCCGGCATCGCTCATATCTTTCCGCGCGCGCGCTTCATGGAGCATATGAGCAGCGCCCTGACTGATTATCGAAACCTCCGGATCACGCAGCTCCGCTTCAAGGAGGTCGCGTCGGACTTGTCGCGCGGCTGGGGCGACAAGGACAAGCTGCTCTACGTCAACTATCCGCGATTCGACAATCTGAACGAACCACCCCACCAGCGTCTCGATTTTGTGAATCGGATCAGGGCGTCCACCAGTGAGGTGCAGGTCCGCGACGCCTCCGATATCCTGGACCCGATGCGGATGATCATCGATCCCTTCGGTCGGAAGAATCTCGATCAGGCGATCGCCATCACGGGACTGGGTCTCCAGGAAGGGATGCGGATCGCCAAGCCCGGGCTGACGACGCTGCAGGTCATGCAGTCGGTCGACTACGTTTATCGCCTGAACGGCGCCACGCTCGGTTTCCACACCGGCCTCGCGCCGGCCAGCCAAATGAACGAGAAGCTGAAATGGGAGAGCGCCGCCGACGAAGAGGCCGCGCGCAAGGGCGATGCCCGCATCCTGCCCGGCAGCCTCGTGCACTTCGATACGGGCGCGGCGATGAACCATTACTCGGCGGATATCCAGCGCACCGTTCCTGCCGATGGCACCTTCACCCCCGAACAGCGCCGTGTCTATCAGGGCGTCCTCGACGTCCAGAAGGCGGTCATCGCGGCCGTGAAGCCCGGCGTGACTTGGCAGCAGCTGCAGGAGATCGCGATGCGCGAACTGCGCAAGAAGGGCGGATGGGACGCAAGCTACACTTATGGGATCGGCCACTTCATCGGCATGGAGGTGCATGAGCACGGCGACTATGTCGGCCCGCTCAAGCCCGGCATGATCATCGCCATCGAGCAGGGCGCCGTCGTCAACGGCACCCGCGTCGCCTTCGAGGACGATGTGCTGGTGACGGACAAGGGCTCCGAGTGGCTGACACGGTTCATTCCAATCGAGATCGACGAAGTGGAAGCGTTGCGGCGTGAGCCCGTCACCCTTCGACCGGACGCGCTGCTTGTGCCAACTCGATGAGACGACGGCGGCGCTGAGGCGGGCAGGGAGGCCCCTCGCCGTCGCCAAGCGATAGGCGAGCGCTGACCGGGTGGGGGCCTCGCGTCTAGTTCACCCGCAGGCCGATCCGCCACAGTCGTCCAGGTAGCGGCAGGCCCACTTGCGGAAAGATGAGGGCGTTGGTGGCGTTGTCGAGCGCCGCGGTCAGCCAGATCCGCGCCTGACTAAGCTTGATGACCGGTACCGCCCCGCGCAGTGCGATCAGCGTGCCCGGGGATAGTCTGACCACTCCGCCGGCCGCGTCGAAATCGATCGCGCCTCCGATCCTGTGCAGCTCGGCGCGAAGGTCGAAGCGCTCGGGCACGTTCCAGTCGAGCGCCGCGAACGCCTCATGCGAAGGCCGTTGCGGCAAGCGACGGACAAGGGTGCTGCCGCGATCGGCGCGTGCGTCGAGCACGCTGCCGGCCAACTCGAGGCGGAGACTGGGCGTCACGCGGTACATCAACTGCGCGTCGATGCCGAGACTGGTGGAGCCCTCCAGGTTGAAGCGTTGCCGACGCCCGTCCGCCAGCACCCGTTGCGCGAGCGTGTCGTTCGATCGCGCCACGAAAGGGTTGATCGTCACGCCGAGCGCAGACCCCGCCCAGCGGAGCTCCGCATCCGCGAGCCAGGCCTGTTCCGGGCGCAGCTCTGGATTGAGCGTAAATCGCCCTAGCGCCTCTCCGTAGAGTTCGCGCGCCGTCGGGAAGCGGGTGCGTCGTCCCCCGCTGAGCGTCAGCACCGCGGCACTCGGAAGATCGAGGCGGACGGCCGCTGAAGCAGCCAAGGCGTCAAGCGGCTCCTGGCGCGGCTTGTCCCCGGTCAGCGGTGTGCGGGCGCCGTCGTATGCCGCGCCGAACGTGACGGCGATGCCCCGGCTGAGCGGCGCGTCCGCCTCCACGCCCACGCTATAGAGGATCTGCCGATAGCGCTGCGGCGAGCTCCTGGTGCCGCTCGGGAGCGCTGTCTCGATCCCGACATGCGTGCTCGACTGCGCAGAGGCTGCCCAGCGCAGGTTGAGCGGTCCGGCCGGATGCGACAGCGTCAGTCGCGCGCCGACGGTGTCGTCCTTATCTTCCTGGCGAGTGCGGCGCGCGGTATAGGTGATGTCACGATACTGGTCGATGGTTTGAGCGAACCATTGATACCAGCCGATCAATCGTACGCACGCGCGAGGGACGATCTCCGCCGATCCCCCGAGCGTCGCCTGCGTAAGCCTTATGCGCGGGTACCGCCAGTAGCGCGGGCCGGCGCTCGCAGGACGATCGCCCTCCGGCGCGATCCCGCGCGAGGCGGCGAGGTGAAGGAGCGAGACGCGCCAGCCGATCGGCGCGGCGTCCGTCCCGATCGCGCCGAAGACGCTGCGGGCGTCGAGATCGGTATTGGTCCGACGTTCGCCGGACGGCTGCCCGAAAGGGAGCCGCGCCGTCAGCGGCTCGGCATCGCGGGTGATCCCGCCAGCTGCAAGCGTCGCATCGATACCGCCAATCCGCTGGTTGAGGACCAGCGAGCCGCTGCCCGATCCCAGGCTACCAGACTCAAGATACGCGAACGGTTCGGCTCCGCCTCGGCGCGTGCGGAAGTCGATGACGCCTCCGACCGTGTTCGCGCCGTATTCGATGGGCGCCGCCCCCTTCGTGACATGAGCCTTGCCGATGAGACCCGCGGGAAGGAGGCCGAGGTCCACACGCCCGTCCCATGGCACCATCAGCGGCGCGCCATCCAGAAACACACCCGTCTGCCGCTCTTCCACGCCGCGCACCCGTGCGATGGTCTCCCCGCGGGAATTAGTACCTACCGCGACGCCGGGGAGGCCGCGCAAGATGTCTGCGGCGGTACGCGGTTGACGATCGACCAACAGTTCGGTCGAGACCTTCAGTAACGGCGGAACGACGCGACTCGGTTCAACAGGGGCGGTGACGGTGATCCATTGCCCGTCTACCTGGGTAGGCCGGTCGGTTTCGCTGGTCCAGGGCGATCCAAGCATTGCGAGCCACAGGGTCGGACCCGTGATCATTGGCTGCGATGCCATGCCGCCTGAGGACGCCGCACAGGGTACGACATCCCGGCCCGATCTGCCTTGGATGGCCAGGCGACTTTAGTCAGCTCGCGACTAAGCGGCTTGGATCGCCGGCAATGTCTCGCAGCATGTTGTGGCGGCAGCTGTAGCGCCGCACGATTGTGGCGCAGGGCTGTGCCTGCCGACGACCTCTGACCGCTCGCTAGGACCATATAAGTCGCGTGATTGGGCCGTATCGGCAACGAGGAGCAAGGCCCCGAGATCGCCAGCTCGGACCCCCGGGTCGACCAAAGATGTCTAGCCGTGCCCCCATGTCCCGAGCGGCCGCTTGGATCAGGCCAACTTACCCAGACGATCGTTGACCGAGCTGCGCGCCTCATCCATCGGTTTATACGTGAACTAAGTCACGTTTTCCGGCTGGTGTCGTTGATCTTGGCGCAAGGCTGGTCAAGTTGCCGTTAGGCGCGCGGCAACCTGCGACCTGACCGCCGGCTTCCATTCGGGCGGAACCAGTGACTAACGGACGTTCTGATACACGGCGGGGTCGCTATAGTAGTCCTTCGCCCAGCTCGGCGCGTACAGTATGTGATCAGGCGTCCTTTGCTGGCTCACCGCGTGTGAGTGCAGGCACAGACTTGCAGTTCTTCGATTGTTCTCGTGAGGAATGAAAATTTCTTCCTGCCGAATTTCCGCGTACAAGAGCCTTAGGCCGCCCGGTGTCGCTCGCGGCGTTCGAGCGGGAGTTCGATCGTGCAGCGGGCGCCATCGGGGCCGAGGTCGTAGCGGGTGCGGGCGCCCAGCGAATAGGGAAGGGCCTCCTCGATCAGCTCGCGGCCATAGCCGCGGCGGGCGGGGTTGGCCTCGGCAGGCGCGGTTGCGCCATGCTCGATCCAGTCGAGCGAGAGCCAGGGTTCGCCGTCTTCGGCGTCCCGCACCTGCCATTCGATCGATAGCCGTCCTCCCTCAGCCGATAGCGCGCCGTATTTGCGCGCATTTGTCGCCAGCTCGTGGAGCGCAAGGGCGAGCGTCTGGACGGCGGAGTGGCGGATCCGGGCGGGCGGTCCGGCGAGCGTAATGCGGTCCGCCGCAGTCGCAACGCCGAGCGCGTCGAGCTCCATGCGGATCAGCGCCTCCATCGTGATCGGCTCTTCGTCCGATCGCGAGAGCAGGCCCTGCACGCGCGCTAGCGCCTCCATGCGGTGGCTGAACTCGTCGCGGAAGGTTTCGGTCGGCCCGGTCTGGGCCATGGTCTGCCGTGCGATCGAGCGGACGACCGCGATGAGGTTGCGGGTGCGGTGCTGCAACTCGGCGACCAGCACGCTCTGCCGCTCCTGCAGCTCCTTCAGGACCTGCACGTCGGTGGTCGTGCCCAGCCATTCGAGCACCCGGCCCCCATCGTCGCGCACCGGCAGCGAGCGCGTATGGTGCCATAGATACGCGCCGTCCGCGGCCCGCCGGACGCGGTATTCCACGTCGAGCATGCCGTGGGGGCGAGCCGCTTCCCAGGCCCGCATGGTGATCTCGCGATCGTCCGGATGTACTGCTTCGAGCCAACCGAGCGCTAAGCTCTCCTTTGAGCCCTGTCCGGTGAAGGCCTGCCATTGTGGACTGGACCAGGTCCAGCGGCCCTCGTCGCATGAGCGCCAGACAAGCTGCGGGATGCCCTCCATGAGAGTGCGCAGCCGCTCCTCGCTCGCCCGCAGCGCTTCGACCGCGCGGTGTTCGGCGGTGACGTCCCCCACGTGGTGGATGATGGCCATGACGTTGCCGTCGTCATCCACGACAGGCGAGTTGGCCGGCTTCCACCAACGTTCCTCAAATGTGCCGTCCGGCCGGACGATGTCGTACTTCTGGACCTCCATTGGTTCGAATCGCGGCGAAACGAGCGCCCGTTCCAGCGACGCTCGCAAGGCGCTCACACCATTGGCGGCGGGATCGTCCGGATTGTCGGGAAAGGCGTCGAACATCGCGCGCCCGACAAGGTCTTCATGGGTCCGCATGGTCGCAGCCAAGTAGGCGTCGTTCACGTCCGCGATGGTAAAGTGCGGCGCATCGGGCCTAAGAATCAGAACCGGGGCGGGCGAGGCCGCGAAGAGAGCCGCATACCTTTCCTCGCTCTCGCGTAAGGCGGCTTCTGCGGCCGCCCGCTCGACGGACGCCCAGGTGCGCTCCGCGACCTCACGCAGGATCGCGATCTCACTTTTGGTCCAATGGTGCAGGACATTGTCGTGCGCGACCAAGTAAGCCGCGACGCGCCCGTCCTTGATGATCGGGACATTGTACGACGCTACCACGCCGAGCGATGCCCAGTGGCCCCGTTCCGTGTCCGACAGGCGGGGGTCGGTGCTTGCGTCGCTAACCACGACCGGCCTTCCGGCCGGCAGCTCCTTGCCGAGGAACGCTCCGAAGTCAGCAATGCGATGACGTCCGGCCATGGATGGCAAATCACGCCGTGGCCAATCGCGCTCGATCACGGCGGTTGGCTCCGGCTCTTGCCGGACCTCGCAATAGGCGATCCGACCGATGTCGAGATGCTCCGCAGTAAGCCGGGCGGCCACCTCCTGGATCGCGACGGGATCGGACAGCGGTCGCAGCGCGTCGCTCAGCTTGAGCAGAAACGCCTGCCGCTCCTCGCTCTCGCGCAGCGCAGCCTCGGCCCGTTTGCGATCGGTAATGTCGTCGAACACGACGGCCACCCGATCGCTGCCGAGATCGCCGACGAGCGAGTAATGCGTACTGACCCAGCGATCCCGCTCGACGATGTAATTCTCGTGGCGGACCGGAACCCCGGTGCGGGTGACTTCCTCAAACTGTTGAAGCCATTCCGGTTGCACGGTGATGACTTCGCTGGCCCGAAGTCCGGCGAACGGGGGCAAGCCGCTATGGTGCGTGTAGTTGCGATTGAATTCCACACCGAACAGGTCAACGACCTGCCCTTCTTCGTCGCGCACGTTGTCGGTCAGCGCATAGCCGCTATCGATCGTGTCGAAGAGCCTGCGGTACTTCTCCTCGCTCTCGCGCAATGCCGCCTCCGCAGCCTTGCGCTCGGTGATGTCGGAGAAAAGGACCGCAACGCGGTTCAGCACAGGCTCCAGGCAGAAGATGTTCAGGTCGAAGGTTCGCCCCAGCGTCCACTCCGATTCCTGAACCCGCATCGGCTCCCCGGTATCGAGGACGTGACCATAGATCTGAGCCCAGCGTGGATTGGGCGTGCCGAGCAGTTCGGTCGCGGTGCGGCCGACCGGGTCGGTGATGCCCGTGTGGTGCATGAAGGCCGGGTTCACCTCGACTAAGCGGAAGTCGGCCCACGTGCCTGCTTCGTCCTTCAGAACGTCGACCACGGCATAAGCCTCGTCCATCGATCGGAAGAGATCATGGTAACGCTGCTCGCTCGTCCGCAACGCGGACTCGGCACGGGCGCGTTCGGCCGCGGCCCAGGTCCGCTCGCCGACTTCGCGCACGAGCGACAGCTCGGCGTCCGTCCATTCCCGCGCCGTCCCGGAATGCACGCCGAGTTCGGCAACCAATCGGCCCCCCTTCACCAACGGCACGACGATCGCCGCCTGGACGCCGGCGCTGGCCCATGCCGCGCGCTCGGTCGCATCAAAGCCCGGGTCGGCGTTCACGTCCGCGACGGCGAGCCCTTCGCCGCTGTATCGTCTCGCCATCACCTCCGCGCCGAAGGTCTCGTAGGTGAAATGGTCGGGGAATGGTGCGGGTGAGGGCCGGCCAGGAGCGGCCGGTCGCACATATTGACCGCGGATCACCCCCACCTCGGTACCAGGGTCGCCGCTGACCTCCGCATACATGGCGCGGTCGACGTCCAGAAGCTGGCCGAGCAGCCGGGCGGTGATGGCCTGGATCTCTTCGGCATCGGTGAGGGGGCGGAGTGCATCGCTCAGCCTGAGCAGGAACGCCTGCCGCTCCTCGCTCTCGCGCAACGCGGCCGCGGCGCGGGCGCGCACGAGATCGGCCCAGAGCCGCTCGGCGACGTCCCGCACCAGCGCCGTTTCGTCCTCCGTCCAAACCCGTGCTGTGTCCTGGTGAACGGACAGGTTCACCACCAGCCGACCGTCGACGATCAGGGGCACGCTGATGAGCGCGCCTACGCCAACCTGCGCGATGGCGGCGAGGTCGGGGCGAGCAAGGGCGGGGTCGCGGGTGTCGTCGATTTGCACGATCCGGCCGGCGCGAAGATCGGCCAGGACAGGTCCTTCATGGTCAGCGAGCCGCAACATCGTCGGGAACGGAGCGGCGCCGTCGGCATACCAGCCATGGAAGATGTCTGCGACGCCGTGCGCCTCCTCGAACTCTGCGAACATGACCCGCGTGGCGTTCAGGTGCTCGCCGAGCAGGCGTGCCGCGACCTCGATCATGTCGTCCGCGCCGGATTGGGCCCGTAGCGCGTCGCCGAGTTCCAGCAGGAAGGCTTGTCGCCTTTCACTCTCATGCAGGGCCGCCTGCGCCTGGCGGAGCTTCGCGGCACTCTCCTCCGCGTCGACCCGGCGGGTGACATCGGACCAGGACAGGAAGTGGTGGAGCGTCGCGCCGTCCTCGTTTTTGAAGGCGGTGAGCAGCACCGTCGCGACGAAGCGGCGGCCGTCCTTGGCGTACTGGACCGTCTCGATCAGGCCGTCGCGATCCTCCTCCAGGATGTGGCGGAACCGCTCGGCATCCTCAGGGTCGGTGTCCGGCCCGTTCATGAAGTAAGGCTGCTGTCCCAGCACCTCCTCGAGCGCGTATCCGCTGATGTCGAGGAACGATTGGTTCGCGAAGATGATCGGGTTGCCGGGCAGGGCCGGGTCGGTCAGCGCCATCGCCATCCGGGTGGCGCGGACCGCCTCCACGAAGACGCCTCCGCGGCGACGAACCACTTCGATGGCCGCCTCCGCGCGGTCACGGGCCATGGTGCCGGGCTTGTCGTGCTCGAACGCGTTCTCGGTCTGGAGGGTGTCCGTCATCGCCTGTCGCTTGAGCTCCTGCGTCCGGACCAACGCTCTGAACGGGAAGGGATAACGGACGTCGGCGGTCAGGACCAGAGGGCGAAAGAGACGGGGCAGTGCTGGGTGTGCGACCGGAACTCAGGCGTTTGACGGCCGGCCCAATCTCCGGCAGCATTCCCGGGTCGGGACTCGCCGTGTTTTCGGTCCGGGGTTGGGGCTTGAGCGGAGGGCTTCGACAAGGGGTGGGTACATGGACCGGTTGGTGGAGCGGGCGACGGTGGCGGCGCATCGGGCGGGTTCCGCGCGATGGTTCGGACTTGCGCCGTTCCTGCTGCTCGCCGCGTGCGAGTTCACGACGCCTCAACGCCCTGCCGCCGACAAGCGCGCCGCCGCGCTGGCGCGCGCCGAGACCGCGCGGATGCAACGCGCCTGCGGGTCCCAGGCCGGCTATGATCGGCTGAAGTCGATGACGTTCGTGGAAGCGGGGCGGATCCGTCGCGCCGACTCGCCGACGCTCAAGCGGCTGGCGTCCTTGTCCGTGGTGAGAATGGACAGGCCGGTGCCTCGCGCCCGTGACGCGGCGCTGGGCGTCACGGTCTGTTCGGGCCGTTTCGTGCTGGAGCTGCCACCGGGCGCCGAGCGCTTGTTCGCCGGCGACCGGCGGCTGGAGGCGGACGTGGAATACGCCGCGCAGGACGCGGCGGACGGTTCCGGCCCCGTGTATCAGATGCGCGGCGCGGAGCCGATCGTGTACCGGTTGGCCGCGGTAGGACTGCGGGTGCGCGAGCCGGTGCTGCTGGGCGGGCCGACGATGCTTGCGGCAGCGGTGCCCGCCCTGCCGACGATCGTGCCGGCTCCCGTCGCCCTCGCCTCTGGGGAGGTGAGGCCTCCGGCACCGTCGCCAGTCGCGCTCAGGCCCGAGCCGAGGCAGTCAGCGACGGCCGCGCGGTCGGCGAACGCGCCTCGCGCGGCGTCGTCCCCGGCCAAGGCCGTGCGAACGGAGGCGGCCAAACGCGTGGCGCGCGCGGAGAAGGTCGAGGCGAAGAAGCTCGGCGCAAAGCCGGTGCGGACAGCGGTGCGGGTGGGAGCGACGAAGCGGCCAAAGGCGCTCGCGGTATCGCGGCCCGTGGCGGTCCGGCCCGCGGCGCGGCCGGTGCAGGCGATTGCGCGGGCCAAGCAACGCGGGGGCGCGGTCAAGCTTGCCAAGGTGGAGAAGCGGCCGACGCTCAAGGCCAAGGCCGTGCCGGCGAAGCTCGCCGCCAAAACGAAGGCGCGGGCGGTTCCGGTCCGGTTGGCATCGGCGAAGCCGCAGATCCGCCCCATAGAAGTCGTCGCCAAGGTGAAGCCGCGGATCATGCCGGCCATCGTGCGCGCGGGAACCAAGCCCGTGCCGGTCAGGCTGGCCGCGCGGCTGCCGGCGCCGGCGCTCCGGGTCGCGACGACGCGCGTCTCCGCCCGGCCCAGCTTCGGCTGCGACGACGCCGAGAGCCGGATCGAGCGGCTGATCTGCGAGGATCCATGGTTGGCGCGCGCGGACCGGGCGACGAGCGCGGTCTTTTTTCGGGCGCTGGACGACGCCGATCCTTATGCGCGGCGAGAGCTGTTGCGCACCCGCGCGGCGTTCCTGGCTTATCGCGACCGGTGCGGGAGCGCGCGCTGTGTGGCCAACGCCTATGCCGACCGGATCGAGGAAATCCGCGATATCGTCGCAGACCGCTACTAGCGGGGCGGCATGATGCGGACCATCGCTTTCCTCTTGGCGCTCATCGCCACCGCCGCGGTGGCTCAGCGCGATCCGCCGGCCTGGACCCGGCCGATCCCTCCCGTGCCGCTGATCGGCCCGGTCACCTATGTCGGGACCGAGGGGCTGGCGGCGTACCTGATCCGGACGCGGGCGGGCGCGATCCTGATCGATGGCACGCTGGAGGAGAACGTGCCCGCCATCGAGCGCAACATCGCGGCCATCGGCGTGCCGTTGCGATCGGTGAAACTGCTGCTCAACAGCCACGCCCATTTCGATCACGCCGCCGGCTTGGCCAGGCTCAGGCGCGATACGGGGGCGAAGGTGGCGGCAGGCGCGGCGGACGCGCCGAGCCTGCGCGAGGGCGTGCCGCCGGGGGAGACGAGCTACGGCGTGATCCGCTTTCCGGCGGTGCCCGTCGACCGCGCCGTGCGCGACGGCGAGCGGCTGCGGCTGGGCGAGGCGACGCTGACCGCGATCGCGACGCCTGGCCACACGCCGGGCAACACCAGTTGGCTGATGCGGGTCCGGCGGGGTGGCCGCCCGGTGGACGTACTGTTCCTGGGCAGCCTGACCGTCGCGGGCAACAAGCTGGTCGGAAACCAGCGCTACCCGGGCATCGTCGCCGATTTCCGGCGAAGCTTCGCACGGCTGGCGCAGGTGCGCGCCGACGTGATCCTGCCGATGCACCCGGAGAGCGCGGATGTGCTCGGGCGCGCGAAAGCAGGCACGCTGATCGCGCCGGACCTGCTGCCCAAGCTCGTGGCGGAGGCGCGGGCGGCCTTCGAGGCGGAGCTGGTCCGGCAGCAAGGGGCCGCAGCAGCCCCGCGCTGATCTCCTCAGTGCGCGCCCGAAGCGGCGCTGGCGAAGGGGCAGAGCGTCGGGACCTCGTCGACGCAGGCGGGTGCGCCGAGCGCGTGCATGGTGCTCGTCGCCGCCCAGGCGAGCACCCCGGGAAGGCCGTGCGGAACGGCGCGGCTGGTCCGGACCGGGCCCGAGCGCGCGGCGTGCGCCAGCAGCAGCAGGAGCGCGCGCTCGTCGGCCGTCGCCCCCTCGTGACAGGCGCGGCCGGTGCGGAGCGGGCGGCCCAGCACCGCCTCCGTCAACTCGAACAGGCTCCCCGCCGCGACTGCGCCGGCGGCGGAGACGCCCAGCCGCTCCGCGACACGGACGAGACTCGGCAACACCGGCTCCCCTTCCTCGCGCGCCGCCGCGTATTGCCGGGCGAGCCGGGTCAGCACGTGCTCGGTCCAGTCCCGACCCGCGGTGATGGGCGCCATCATCGACATCGCGGCCTCCTCGACCTGCTCCGTTCTTGCGAACCATTCGCAGCAACAAGCCTCGACGTCAAGCTTATTGCGAACGGCTTGCAGGTGAGTCCGCCCGTACAGAGTGGTCCATCCGACTCGACTCACCGCGAATCGGATTCGGTCCAGCGCACGTCGCGACTCGTGGAGGAACCTGCGATTCCGCCGACGCTTGCTTCGCGAATCATGCGCGCCCGTACGCTCAAATCGTCGATGATCCGACGCATCGTCTTCGACGAGGACGCGCAGACATTGCAGGTCAGCTTCCGGTCCGGCCTGAAGTACATCTACGAGGGCGTGCCGCGTGCGATCTACGACGCACTGGGCAAAGCGGCGTCCGCGGGGCGCTTCTTCAACGAGCACGTCCGGGGCCGCTACCGGTGCCGCCCAGACCCTTCGGGTCCCCGCAAGTACCGGCCCGCGGACAGCTGAGAGCGGCCTCCCGATCGCTTGCACGCGTCAGGCAAGCGTGAGAAGCTCATTGCGGGGACGTAACTAGCGCTCCAGGGACGCAAGGGGGACAGCATGAAGAAGATGCACTTCGCGTGCGCATCGCTCGTCGCAACCGTCTTTGCCGCGATGCCGGCGGCCAACGCCGCCGTGATCGCCGGGCCGACAAGCATGGCGTTCAACACCGCCAATTGGGGCGGCAGCGGCATGGTGATCACGGTCAAGCGCGAGACCTCGCTGGTCTCCGTCGACTTCTGGAGCCAGGGCAAGGCCGACACGCTCCAGCTGCTCGACTTCAGCAGCAACGTCCTTCGCTCGCAGGCGGTCGCTGCTGACGCGACCCCGGCGACGCCGGCCACCATCGCTCTGAACTGGCTGCTCGCGCCGGGCACGTACCGGTTCATGCAGACGACGCGCGACAACAGTCAGTGGAACCTGTTCGCGCCGCAGTCGAACGCCGACCTCTCGATCGACCAGCCGGGTGTGTTCTACAACCGCGCCTACACGAGCGGGGTGTACGAGACGTTCGGGTCGACCTGGGTGGCCTTCACCAACATCGCGACCTCCAGCGCCACGGCGCCGGTGCCCGAACCAGCGACCTGGGCGACGCTGGTCTGTGGCTTCGGCCTGACCGGTGGCGCGATGCGGGCGCGACGGCGGGTCCGCTGGCACTCCGCCTGAGCGGGAGCGCCGCCGGGCAAAGTCCGGCGGCGGCGCCCGTCACCGCGACGGATCGATCAAGTACTTCCGCCCCGTCGCCTTTCGGTTGTACGCCTCCAGCACCGCCGGATCGAGCGCCTGCGCCAGGCTGATCGTGTCGGTGTAGTGGCTGGCGAAGGTGGTCTTGAGCTCGCGCACGACGCGCTCGCGCATGGCCTTCATGACCTCCCAGCCGACCTTCTGCATGAACGGCGTGAGGAGAAAGCCCGACACGCTCCAGCTAAAGCCGAACCCGCGGTCGAGCACGGTCGGGCTCATGTCGAGCCCGCCATAGATGTAGACCTGCTTGAAGGTGGAGGAGCCGTAGCGGCTATATTCGGTCGCGGTGCGGTTCGCGGCCTGCTCCATGGCATGGAGGATGGCGTTGGCGAGCTTGCCGCCGCCGATCGCGTCGAAGGCGATGGTCGCCCCCGTTTCGGCCAGCGCATCCGTCAGGCGAGCGGCGAAGTCGGGCGCGGTCGAGTCGACGACGTACGTTGCGCCCGCGTCGGTTAGGATCTTCGCCTGCTCGTCCGAGCGCACGATGTTGACCAGCGGCACGCCGTCCGCCTGACAGATGCGGTTGAGCATCTGGCCCAGATTGGAGGCCGCGGCGGTATGGACCAGCGCCTTGTGCCCCTCTCGCCGCATCACCTCCGGCATGGCGAGCGCGGTCAGCGGGTTCACGAACATCGACGCGCCGTCGGCGGCGCTGGCGTCGTCGGGGAGCGGGATTACGTCCCGCGCGGGCAGCTTGCGATACGTCGCGTACATCGCGCCGCCGAGCATGCCCACGCGGCGGCCGATCAGATCCTGATGGTTCGCGCCCGCCCGCACGACGGTGCCCGCCCCTTCGTTCCCGACCGGGAGCGACTGGCCGACCCGACTCGCCAGCATGCGCATCCGCTGCGGCGGGACGGCGAGAGTGACGGTCGGGCGGTCGGCGGTGCCGCCTGCGCTCAGCGTGGACGGGTCGGCGGGGCCGAGCAGCAGCCCTAGGTCCGACGGGTTGATCGGCGCGGCCTCCACCCGGACGACGATCTCGTCGGGGCCGGGCTCGCCCACCGTGACCTCCTCCAGGCTGAGCCGCAGCTCGCCTTCGGGCGTCACCAGCGAGCGCAGTTCAAGGCCGGTCAGCATGTCGTCGGGCATGGAGCTCTCCTGATTAGCGGGTCGCGGTCACCTTACCGACTTCCCGACCGCCGTCACGGACGTAAATGTGAGGCTGGTGGGCCTCATAGCCGCGGTCCACGTCGCCGGCAGCAATGCGCAGCCAGATTCCACGCTAGTTCCACGAAAATACCACGCTCAGTCCGACGCTGGCTCCCATGCGCCCATACTAAGGAAGGGTTGCGCCCGTTTCGGCGCGATCTGTGGAGAACACTATGTTCGCTGGAGCATCCTTTGGTCACCGGCCCGTTCGCGAGCGCGACCGGCCGATCCTTCTCGCCTTTCTGTCGTGCCTTTGCACCTGCGCCATCGTGGGTGGAACGCTGGGCATCTTCGACGCGCAGCATGTCGCGGCCAGTCCGACGTGCGGACCTCAGGTCGTCGTTTGAAGCGGATGGACTTGGGGGTGGAAATGCGAGAATTTGGCTCTTGAACGGTCGGGATCGTCCGCGTCGGTTCCGGCCAGCCTATGGCGGCCATTCGGGCGACATTGCGGATCGATGTGCTGGGTGAGCTGCGCGTCGCGGCCGCTCACCCGCTGACCTTGCCCGGCTCTCGCAAAACGCGGGCTTTGCTTGCCTTTCTGTTGCTGACTGGCCGACCGCAGCGCCGCGACCGCCTGTGCGAGCTGTTTTGGGAGCTGCCCGACGATCCGCGCGGCGCGCTGCGCTGGTCATTGAGCAAATTGCGGGCCGTCGTGAACGATACGGCCGCCATCCGACTCCAGGCCGACCGCGAACGGGTGTGGATCGAGGCGGTCGACCTGGGCGTGGACCTGACAGACGCACGCCGTATCGCGGGCGATCCATGCGCGCCGCCCGCGGCGTTGGAGGCGGCTGCCGTCCAGCTTCGCCAAACTCTACTGGAGGGGCTGGACCTGCCGCAGCACGAGGCGTTTCAAGCGTGGCTGGTGTCGGAGCGGCACGAAGCGGAGCGGCTCCGGTCGACCATCCTGGCCCGGCTTGTGGAGCATCATGTCGGCAGGCCCGATCAGAGCATTGCCTGGTGTCGCGAATGGGCTGCGCTGGAACCGCTGAACCCCGCCGCAGCGTCCGCCCTGACCCATGCACTCACCCGTCTCGGCAAGGTACAAGAAGCAACGGAGGTCGGCACGCGTTTCCGCGAAACCGCTGCGGCGGCTGCAATCGACCCTCCCGTCCTCGCAACTTTTGCCCCGCCGAGCGGCCGTGACCTGCTTCAGCGCCAGCGCATCCGCTTCTGCACGGCGCCTGACGGCATGCGGATCGCCTATGCCATGGTCGGCGATGGTCCTCACCTGTTGAAAGCGGCGAATTGGCTCAATCACCTAGAGCTGGATTGGGACGCGCCCATCTGGGCGCCGATGTTCCGCGAGCTGGCGCGCGACCATTGCTTCGTCCGGTACGACGAGCGTGGAAACGGCCTGTCGGATTGGGATATGAGGGACATCAGCTTCCCTGCGTTCGTGACGGACCTGGAGACAGTCGCGGACGCTGCGGGGATGGAGCGCTTTCCGCTTCTCGGCATCTCTCAGGGCGCGGCCGTTGCGATCGCTTACGCCGTACGCAACCCGGGCAGGGTCAGTCACCTGATCCTGCTCGGCGGCTATGCGGCAGGCTGGCAGGCGGGCGCGACGCCGGAAGTGCGGGCGGAGCGCGAGGCGATCATCACCCTTGTTCGCGGGGGTTGGGGGCGAGACGACCCGATATACCGGCAAATATTTTCGAGCACCTTCATGCCGACCGCCACGGCTGAGGAGCTGGCCTGGTTCAACGAATTCCAGCGGCGCACCACGTCGGCGAAGAACGCCGCGCGCTTCCTAAAGGTGTTCGGGGCGATCGACGTCCGACGGTTGCTGTCGCAGGTGACGGTGCCTAAGCTAGTGATGCATTCGCGCGGCGACCACCGGATCCCGGTCGCGACGGGAGTCGAGCTGGCCGCGGCAATCCCGAACGCGGAATTCGTCGCACTCGAGAGCGACAATCACATCCTGCTCGGCAGGGAGCCAGCCTCGGCGGCCTTCGTAGCGCATGTGCGCCAGTTCATCGGCTCCTAAGCCGGAGCTTAGTCCTGATGCATCTGCTTCGTGTCCAGGCGCGCGCGCGACAAAAGCGGTTCGTCGCAACATCCGTTTCGCGCAGGATCCACCCGAGTGCGACCAGCCGCGCTCGCCGCACGGCGATGGCGCAGATCAACCGCTCAGGCCACCGGCTCCCCGGAATCGCCGCACCCGCGCTCCTCAATCAACGGGAGAGATAAGGTGGGATATCGATGGTCCTGGTCGCAATCGGAGCACTGTGGAGCGCCGCCCCACCTGCGGCGCCGACCGCTCTTTCGATGAGCCGCGTTCAGCGCAGCGACGACCGGCGGACGCTGACCACCCAGGACTTGGAGCGGACGGTCGGCGGTCCCGGGAATTTTGCCCGCACCATGCTGACCGGACGATGATCTCATGGGGTCTGGCTCGCCCACCGCTACCTCCTCCAGGCTGAGCTTCAGCTCGCCGTCCGGCATGACGAGGGACCGAAGGTCGAGGCCGTTCAGTTGCGCATCGGACGGCCGCCGAAGCCTGTTGGTGGCCCGCCCCAGCAGGTCGGCGCTGCGGCCGAAAGCGGCTTCCGTTCGGCGCTGTGGCGAGCCATAAACAGGAGATAATACAGGGTTGCGCACCACAACGGCTCGAACAGGGAGGCGTGCATGCGACTTTGGATCACGGCGACGTCCGCGATCGCGGTGGGCGTTGGTGGGTGGGCGTTCGCGCAGTCGGCGGCGCCCGTGCGCCTCGGACCACCGCCGGGCGGGACGGTCAGCTACAGGGTCAAGGCGGACACCATGTCGGGCTTCGGCGCAGGGATGTCGAGCGCACGCGGCGGCTTGGGCATGCTTGGGGCCATGATGCGCGGCGGCATGAGCGAGGATGCCTCGACCCGCTCGCTCTGGCTGGAACTGGGCAGCAACCGCCCGCCGGCCGGGGCGCCGAGCGGCGAGCATCTTCCGCCCGCCGGTCTCGGGCTCGGTCCGTCGATCCCGCTACTCACCCCGCGTCCGCCCGGTGAGGGTCGGCTGACGCCGCCCGGAGGCCCCGACCCCGTCGAGAGGCCCGAAGGGCGGATGCTGATCTTCTGGGGGTGCGGAGCGGCGACCCGAGCGGGCCAGCCGGTCGTGATCGACTTCGCCAAGATGTTCGACCAGCTGTCGCCGCAGGTGAAGGCGATGACCCGGATGCGGATGATGCAGGGCATGCGCGATGGGCCAGGCATGGACGCGGGGGCCGGGCCGGCCGGGCGGGGCGGCTTCAGGACGATCGGCGAGTGGCCCAACGACCGGCTGCGCCGGACGGTGCCCGCCCAGGCGAGCCTGGTCGGGGACCATGCGGTCAAGGCGACCTACAGCCCTGAGATCCGCTTCACCATGGCGGCCGGGCAGGACTATCTTGCTCCGCTCCGGCTCACCCGGAACGGGAAGATGGGGGCAGGCGCGGTCGCGCTCGCGTGGAACGCGGTTCCGAACGCGCTTGGCTATTTCGCCATGGCGTTGGGCGGCGGACGCGACAAGACGGTGGTCCTCTGGTCGTCCAGCGAAGTGCAGGACGGGCAACAGCCGGACGATTTCGCGACGGCCGACCAGGTCGCGCGGCTGGTGCAGGCGAAGACGGTGCTCCCGCCCTCCACCACTCAGTGCGTGATCCCGGCGGAGGCGGCGCGACAGATGGGCGAGGGCGGTCTGCTGACGACGACCGCGTATGGCCCCACCCATAGCTTCAGCTACCCCCCGCGCCCGGCCAAGGCGCTGGCCAGCTGGGCGCCGGACTGGGTCACCCGCGTCGCTACGCGGTCCACGCACGTGAGCTTGCTCGGCATGCCGACCGACATCGGCGCAGGCGAGGACGGCGATCCGACCGGCGGTGAAGGAGAGGGGGCGGCCCGGCCCAAGCCGAAAAAGAAGAAGAGCCCGTTCGGCCTCCCGCTGCCGTTCTGAGCGAGAGAAACGTTCCATCCGGCGTGGGTTCGACCGGTTCCGCCGCTGAGCGGTGGCGCGCCCGGCAGGATTCGAACCTGCGACCACGAGCTTAGAAGGCACGTGCTCTATCCAGCTGAGCTACGGGCGCCCGCGTCGCGCCTAGCGCCGATTGCGCCGAAGCGGAACCGCGATAAGGTCCGCGCATGGGGAACGATCAGCCGCGCGCGGTGAGAGCGGGCGAATTGGCGGGCGCGCAGCTGCGCTTCTACGACTTCGTGATGGCGGCATTCGTCGCCATCCTGCTGCTGTCGAACGTTCTTGGGGCGGGCAAGGTGGCCGAGATCGTGCTGCCCGGCATCGGCCCCTGGCCGTTCGGGGCGGGCATTCTGTTCTTTCCCATCAGCTACATCATCGGCGACGTGCTGACCGAGGTGTACGGTTATGCCCGCGCGCGCCGCGTGATCTGGGCGGGGTTCGCGGCGACCGGGTTCATGGCGTTCATGGCCTGGGTGGTGGTCGCGCTGCCGCCGGCGCCGAGCTGGACCAACCAGGCGGCGTACGAGACCGTGTTCGGCCAGGTGCCGCGCATCGTCTTCGCTTCCATGGCCGCATTCTGGGCGGGCGAGTTCGTCAACGCCTTCGTGCTGGCGCGGATGAAGCTCGCAACCGGCGGCCGGCATCTGTGGATGCGGACCATCGGCTCGACCGTGTTCGGGCAGGGGGTGGACAGCCTCATCTTCTACCCGCTGGCCTTCTGGGGCGCGGAGGGCTGGACGGGCGCGCTGGTCGTGCAGGTGCTCTTCACGCAATGGGCGCTCAAGGTGGGCTGGGAGGTGCTGCTGACCCCCGTCACCTATGCGGTCGTCGGCGGACTCAAGCGAGCGGAGGGCCTCGACGTCTACGACGAGGGCACCGACTTCTCGCCCTTCAAGGCGCGCGTTTAGCCGACCGCCTCCAACAGCCCCTCGAACAGCCGGCGGCCGTCGTCGCCGCCGTGCGCGGATTCGATGCGGCGTTCGGGGTGGGGCATCATGCCGAGCACATTGCCGGCGTCGTTGAGGAGCCCCGCGATGTCGTTGGCCGAACCGTTCACGGGGGCGGCGTAGCGGAAGGCGACGCGGCCTTCGCCCTCGAGCCGGGCGAGCGTCTCCGCATCCGCGACATAGTTGCCGTCATGATGCGCGACCGGCACCATGATGGTCTCGCCGATCCGGTACCGGCTGGTGAAGGCCGATTGAGCGTTCTCGACGGTCAGCGGCACGTCGCGGCAGACGAAGTTGAGGCCGGCGTTGCGGATCAGCGCGCCGGGCAGCAGGCCCGCCTCCGTCAGCACCTGAAAGCCGTTGCAGACGCCCAGCACAGGCAAGCCCTTCTCGGCCGCGTCCACGACGGCCCGCATCACGGGCGAGCGCGCCGCGATCGCGCCGGAGCGGAGATAGTCGCCATAGGAGAAGCCGCCCGGCACCGCGACCAGCCCGACCCCGTCGGGCAGCGACGTTTCCGCATGCCAGACCATCTGCGGCCTGGTCCCGGTCACCTGCTCCAGCGCGACGGCGAGATCGCGGTCGCAATTGGAGCCGGGGAAGACAATGACGGCGGTTTTCATGCGCGCTCGATGCGGTAGTTCTCGATCACGGTGTTGGCGAGGAGCTCGCGGCACATCCGGTCGACCGTCGCGTCGTCCGTGCCGTCGGCGACCTCCAGCTCAAACAGCTTGCCCGCGCGCACGTCGGTGACACCGTCGAAGCCGAGCGAGCCCAGCGCGTGGTGGATGGCGCGACCCTGAGGATCGAGCACGCCGGGCTTGAGCGTGACGACGATGCGCAGCCTCACTTGCCCCTCCGCTTGCGATGGCTTTCCAGGTCCAGCACCGCGTTGTCGCCGCCTTCCGGCAGCAGGCCCAAGCGGCGGGCGACCTCCTGATACGCTTCCACCTCGCCGCCGAGGTCGCGGCGGAAGCGATCCTTGTCGAGCTTCTCGTTGCTGGCCATGTCCCATAGCCTGCAGCAATCCGGGCTGATCTCGTCGGCCAGGATGATGCGCGACCAGTCATTGTCCCAGATTCGGCCGAACTCGAGCTTGAAGTCGACGAGCCGGATGCCGACGCCGGCGAACAGGCCGCACAGGAAGTCGTTCACCCGGATCGCGAGATCCTGGATGTCGTGCATCTCCTCCTGGCTCGCCCAGCCAAAGGCAGCAATGTGTTCGTCGGTGATCATCGGATCGCCGAGCGCGTCGTCCTTCAGCGCATATTCGATGATGGTGCGGGGGAGCTTGGTCCCTTCCTCGATCCCGAGCCGCTTGGAGAGCGTGCCGGCGGCGACGTTCCTGACCATCACCTCGATCGGCACGATCTCCACCTGGCGAATCAGTTGCTCGCGCATGTTGAGACGGCGGATGAAGTGGGTCGGCACGCCGATCGTGTCGAGCAGCGTGAAGATGTGCTCGGAGATGCGGTTGTTGAGCACGCCCTTGCCGTTGATCGTGCCCTTCTTCTGGGCGTTGAAGGCGGTGGCGTCATCCTTGAAATACTGGATCAGGGTGCCGGGTTCCGGCCCTTCGTAGAGGATCTTGGCCTTGCCCTCGTAAATCTGCCGGCGGCGCGCCATGGCGGTGGTCCCCTGTGGAAAACGGTCCCCGCCGGGCGGGGGAAAGGAGCCGCGCGCTATAGGCGAGGGGCGCGGGGGGAGCAAATCATGTGACCGCCTGCCGGACGGCGTAGGCCGGGTCGCGCCAAGCCTCCGTTTCCAGCACTTCGCGCAGCCGCTCGCCCGCGCGCCAGACCTCCTCATGGCTGAGATACAGGGGGGTCAGGCCAAGGCGGAGCACGTCGGGGGTGCGGAAGTCGCCGATCACGCCGCGGGCGATGAGCGCTTGCGCGATCGCATAAGCGTGTCGGTGGCGGAAGCTGATGTGGCTGCCGCGAAGCGCGGGATCGCGGGGCGTCACGCACTCCAGACCGAGCGCGTCGCCGGCAGCGGCCAAGATGTCGAACAGCACGGCGCTCTTGGCCCAGACCTGTGGACGCTCGACGTCGGACCAGAGGTCGAGGCCGGCCTCCAGCGCGGCGAGGCCGAGGATCGGGGGCGTGCCGCTCAGCCAGCGCTTCATGCCGGGCGCAGGCGCATAGGCGTCGGCGAAGCCGAACGGTTCGGCATGGCCCATCCAGCCGGACAGCGGGTTGTGCAGGCGGTCCTGCAGACGCTCGGCGACATAGAGAAAGGCGGGCGCGCCGGGACCCCCGTTGAGGTACTTGTACCCGCAGCCGACCGCCAGGTCCGCGCCGGCCCCGTTCAGGTCCAGCGACACAGCGCCCGTCGAATGGCTGAGATCCCACAACACCAGCGCGCCGGCGGCGTGCGCAGCGGCGGTGAGCGCGGCCATGTCCCACCGCTGGGCGGTCTTATAGTGAACGTGGGTGAGGAGCAGCACCGCGGTATCGGGGCCGAGCGCCGCCTGAACCTGGTCGCGCGGCAGGGCCCGGAGCCGTGCGCCTGGGACGCTCGCCGCCGCGCCCTCGGCGACGTGCAGGTCGGTCGGGAAGTTGCCGGTTTCGCTCAGGATCGTGTGGCGGCCGGGCGAGTGGCGCAGCGCGGCGACGAGCAGCTTGTAGAGATTGGCCGAGGTCGAGTCGCCGACGATCACCTCGTGCGGTTCTGCGCCGATGAGCGGCGCGAGCTTGGCCCCGATGCGGGCCGGGGCGTCGATCCAGCCCTCATTCCACGATCTGATCAGCCGCTCTCCCCATTGCCGGCGCACCGTGTCGTCGAGCGCGGCGGCGGCGGCGCGGGGCAGCGGGCCGAGCGAGTTCCCGTCGAGGTAGATGACGCCGTCCGGCAGCGCGAACCGATCGCGCAGCGGCGCGAGCGGGTCGGCGGCGTCCAGGGCGCGGATGTCGGCGGGGGCCATCTTAACTCTCCCCGCGCTCAGCTCGGGGCGGACCCAAAGCTGCAAGGATCGCTCGCTTCGCCGCGGCCCAGGCGGGGGTTTTCGGGGCGATCAGCTCGACATGGCCTTGGTCGGGGATGATCCGCACCTCCACCGCGTCGCCGGCCTGGCGCATTTCTCTAGCGAAATCAGTCGCGAAGTGGGTGGGGATGATCCGGTCGGCGTCGCCGTTGATGAGCGTCTGCGGGACGCCCAACGGCGCCAGGAGCGGGATCGACTTGTCCTGCATGAAGTCTCGGCGCTGCCTGCGGGTCAGCTTCGCGGTGTCGAGAGGCGGGGGCAGGAGCAGCTTGTGGACGGGGTCGGGGCCGCAGCCCTGCTTCTCCGCGAGTGCCTGTTCCAGGTCGGGCAGGCCGCCAAGGCTGATCACATGGGCGATCGGGAGAGGGTCGGCCGGCTTCGCCAGCAAACCTCGCCCGAGACGGTGCCTCGCCGCGAGCCACAGCGCCAGATGCCCACCCGCCGAATGACCGACCGCGACGACCCGCGTCAGGTCGAGACGATGTGCGGTGGCGTGGTCGCGAAGGAGGTCGGCCGCGTCGCCCACGTCGGTGAAGATCCCGTCGTGACGTCCGCCCGGGCGGTCGACGCCGCGATAGTCGATGTTCCACACCGCAATGCCCGTCGCGCGCAGATCGCCGGCGACCCAGTTCATGATCGAGCGATCGGCGATGCTGCTGGTCCAGCAGCCGCCATGCACCATCAGCACCACAGGGTGCGGGCCGGGTCCGCTCGGGAGCCAGAGGTCGACCCGCTGCAGCAGGTCCGGGCCATAGGCGATCGTCGCATCCGCGCGGGGCCGGGATCGCCCGAGCAGGTCGGGCCAGGTCAGGAGCGGCGTGTCGGAAGGCATGGCCGAGCCAAGCAGCATGGGCGCCGATGCCGCAAGGGCGAGGCGCGACACCCCTCGACGGAGTCCGCGGGCCATGGACGAGAGAACCCGCCCACACGCTGCAAAAGGTCGCGAAAGTCGCACGTCCATACGCGCGCGCTCGTGGGCGCGCGCGCGGCCGAGGGTCGGAAGGCGGGTGGGTGGAGGTGAGAGGAGGCGGCGCATCGCGCCCGCATGCCACGACCGGCGCCGTGTAGGACAGCGGGTAGCGGGCCGATCTACAGGAATTCGGTCGTTGGCGTCGGGAACATCCGGGGAACTCGCCACCGGGCCTCCGCCTTGCTAACAGCACCCGACCATGCCGACCGACCTAGCCGACCCGTTCGACGCCATCGTCGATGCGCCCTTCGATTCCGCGCTGTCCGAGCGGTACCTCGTCTATGCGCTGTCCACGATCACGGCGCGCTCGCTGCCGGACCTGCGCGACGGATTGAAGCCCGTCCACCGCCGCCTGCTCTGGGCGATGCGGCTGCTCCGGCTCGATCCGGCGGCGGGGTACAAGAAGTGCGCGCGCGTGGTCGGCGACGTGATCGGCAAGTTCCACCCGCATGGCGATGTGGCGGTGTACGACGCCATGGTCCGGCTCGCCCAGGACTTCTCGCTGCGCTATCCGCTCGTCGACGGACAGGGCAATTTCGGCAACATCGATGGGGATAACCCCGCGGCCTACCGTTACACGGAAGCCCGGCTGACCCAGGTCGCGATCGACCTGATGGAAGGGCTGGACGAGGACGCGGCCGACTTCCGCCCGACCTACAATAACGAGGAGCAGGAGCCGGAGCTGTTTCCGGGGCTGTTCCCCAACCTGCTCGCCAACGGCGCGAGCGGGATCGCGGTCGGCATGGCGACGAGCATCCCGCCGCACAACGCCGCCGAGCTGCTCGACGCCGCCATGCTGCTGGTCGACGACCGGGATGCGACCGACGCGCAGATGCTGGAGCATGTGAAAGGTCCGGACTTCCCGACCGGCGGCGTCGTGGTCGATCCGCCCGCAGCGATCGCCGAGGCCTATGCGACCGGCCGGGGCGCGTTTCGCGTCCGTGCGCGCTGGGAGGTGGAGCGGGAGAAGGGCGGCGGCTGGCAGATCGTCGTGACCGAGATCCCGTACGGCGTCACCAAGGGCAAGCTGATCGAGCAGATCGCAGCATTGGTGAACGAGAAGAAGCTGCCGATCCTGGGCGACGTGCGCGACGAATCCGACGCGGTGATCCGGCTGGTGATCGAGCCGCGCGCGCGCACGGTGGACGCGCAGGTGCTGATGGACTCGCTGTTCCGGCTGACGGAGTTGGAGACGCGCTTCTCGCTCAACCTCAACGTGCTCGACGCGACGCGGACGCCGCGCGTGCTAAGCTTGCGCGAGGTGCTGGGCCAGTGGGTCGACCACCAGTTCGCGGTGCTTCGGCGGCGCACCGAGCACCGGCTGGCGAAGATCGCGGATCGGCTGGAGCTGTTGGGCGGGTACATCGTCGCCTTCCTGAACCTCGACCGCGTGATCGAGATCATCCGCACCGAGGACGAGCCCAAGCCCGTGATGATGGCCGAGTTCGGCCTGACAGATCGGCAGGCCGAGGCGATCCTCAACATGCGGCTGCGCTCGCTCCGCCGTCTGGAGGAGATGGAGCTCCGCCGCGAGCAGGAAGCGCTCGCCAAGGAGCAGGCGGAGCTCACGCTGCTGCTCGGATCCGACGCGCGGCAGAAGACGCGGCTGAAGCGCGACATGAAGAAGCTGCGCGACCGGTACGGCCCGGAGACGGCGCTCGGCAAGCGGCGCACCGACGTGATCGAGGCGGCGCCGACCCGCGACATTCCGCTCGAGGCGATGATCGAGCGCGAGCCGATCACCGTGGTGCTGTCGCAGCGCGGCTGGGTGCGCGCGATGCGGGGCCATCTCGACCTCGCCTCGGCCGAGACGCTGAAGTTCAAGGAGGGGGACGGCCCCGCCTTCGCCTTTCACGCGCAGACGACCGACAAGCTGCTGCTCGCCGCCGAGAACGGACGCTTCTTCACGCTTGCCGCCGACAAGCTGCCGGGCGGGCGCGGCTTCGGCGAGCCGGTGCGCGCGACCATCGACCTGGACGGCGGCGTCGGTATCGTCGCCTTCCTGCCCGCGCGCGGCGGTGACAAGCTGCTGGTGGCGGCGTCCGACGGGCGCGGCTTCGTCGCGCCGGTCGCCGACGTGATCGCCGAGACGCGCAAGGGCAAGACGGTGGTGACGCCGCGACCCGGCGCGAAGCTGAAGCTGGTGCGGCCGATCAAGCCCGAGCATGATTACGTCGCCGCGATCGGCGACAACCGCAAGATGCTCGTCTTTCCACTCGCCGAGTTGGCCGAGATGAGCCGGGGGCAGGGGATGCAGCTGCAGCGGTTCCGCGACGGCGGGCTGGCGGACGCGACCACCTTCGTCTTCGCGCAGGGGCTGAGCTGGCCGATGGGGGGCGATAGCGGGCGGGTGCGGACGGAGGCCGACATGGGACCGTGGCGCACCGCACGCGGCGCGGCCGGACGCATGCCGCCGACCGGCTTCCCGCGCGACAACCGCTTCGGGAGCTCAGGCGTTTAGGGCCGGGATGGGCGTAAGCGCTTCAACCTAGGTTTCTTTCTTAGGCCGACCTTAACGCTCCGATGGTTAGGCGCGGTCGCACCATGGCGTCGCACGCGGTTTCTCCTTCCCCCTTCACGGCAGAGATGCTGCAAAAGGGCGTCGAGCTGGTGCCGATCGCCGCCGCGCATCTGAGACGCGAGCCGGCCGGCTGGATCTTCGAAGCGGTAAACCGCGCCTACCGGCTGAGCGGCCTGGGCGCGGTCGCGGAGCGCTCGCCGATGCTGGCCGCGCTCGGGGATCGGCTCGACCTGTTCATGGCGGGCGAGGCGCTCAACGAAGAGTTCGACTGGTCGCTGGGCGAGGCGATCGACAGCCGCCACTACCGGGTCGGTCTCGCCCGGGTCGCAGCGCGCGGGCGACGTTGCACGATCACCTTCCTCGACCAGACGCACCAGCTCAACACCGAACGCAGCCTCAGGCGCGAGATGACGACCGACAGCCTGACCGGGCTGCCGAACCGCGAGGGGTTCGGCGACCTGATCGAGGCGGCGGAGGCGAAAGGCGGCGAGCGGGCGGTGTTGGTCGTCGACCTCGATCGCTTCGGGCGGCTCAACGCCTGCCTGGGCTCGCTCATCGGCGACGAGCTGCTGATCACGGTCGCGCGCCGGCTGAAGGGGGCGATCCGGGCGCGCGACTCGCTCGCGCGGATCGGCGGGGACGAGTTCGGCATCCTGGTCGAGATCGACGAGAGCCGCGACGAGGCGATGGCGATCGTCGGGCGCATCGAGCGGGTGCTGGCGGCACCGTTCCGCCTGACCGACTATGAGATCGGCGTGGACTGCTCGATCGGGGTGGCGCTGAGCGGCGACCATGGCGATCACGAGGAGCTGATCCGACATGCCCAGTTCGCGCTGAAGCACGCCAAGGCGAGCGGGCGGCCGCAGACCTATCAGCCGCACGCCTTCACCATCGCGCGCGAGCAGTTCGCGATGGAGACCGAACTGCGCCGCGCGATCGAGGAACGCCAGGTGCGCCTGACCTTCCAGCCGATCTGCGACCTCGGCACGGGTGGCGTGGTCGCGTTCGAGGCGCTCGCCC